>Ga0056114_1000003_pt1 | contig 136726 bp, 117 predicted proteins | sample WorMetHERISLAND1_FD_77005 | JGI IMG/M metagenome (GOLD analysis project Ga0056114, IMG submission 77005) | Marine gutless worms symbiont microbial communities from Max Planck institute for Marine Microbiology, Germany - Olavius loisae HERON... ...
CTATCCCCAAATTGTAGCTCAGTCTCTCTTCCTCTTGGCCTAATCTTACATAGCTGCAACTTGGGGATTCCTTTATCTTGGCCTCGATACAAAACAACACCACAGGCAAAACTCCAAACTCTCTAACTTAAAACCAAATCATTGACTCTAAAACCACGATGTGGGATAGATAGCTAATGGATTTCAACGAGCGTCGGATTCTCACGTTTACGGGCCTCGGACATTTTTTTACTCATTTCACGATGCTGCTGTTTCCACCATTGGTTACTACGATCGCGCGGGACTTGGGAATGGAGTTAGATAGAGTTTTTTCTATTAGCTTCCCTATGTACTTGCTATATGGAGTATGCGCCATCCCCTGGGGCTTTTTGGCTGATAGATGGAATCCGAGGTTCACGCTGGCCCTCGGCATCATTGTAGCGGGTATTGGACTGCTTGGAGCGGGTTTAGTCCGAAGTCCGCGGATGCTGTCCATTTCGCTTGCGGTGGCTGGAATTGGAAATTCGGCCTATCATCCCACGGGCCTTGCTCTGCTTTCGAAGGGGATGCGGCTAAGAGGCCGCGGATTGGGTCTGAATGGAATTTTCGGAAACCTCGGTATTGCGCTGGCACCGTTTTCTGCTGGTATTCTCGGGTGGATGGTAGGCTGGAAGATGACATTTGTTTTCTTCGGAGTTGTGGGAATTTTTTGGGGTTTGCTTGTTGTGATGGTGCCTTTTTCCGTTCCGCGACTAGGGGATAGACAGCGAGGCGAGGGAGTTTCAGGACAAAATGCCCTAGTGCTTTTCCTAATACTATGTATGGTAGTTGTTTTTGCCGGATTGATGTATCGCTCATTCACCCTTGTATTGCCAAGTTGGTTGGAATTTAGGTTTACCGATAGCTTCGATAAGATAAGGAGGTTGTTCAGCGGGTTGGATAAAACCCAGGCTGAGATGGGCTTTGCCGGCTTGATGGCGGCCTTAGCGACTGGCTTAACAATGATAGTTGGAATGATTGGCCAGCTAGTCGGTGGACGAATTGCTGATAGAATGGACTTAAGAAGGGCCTATCTACTGTTTTTTTCCCTGGCGCTCCCATTTCTCCTCCTGGCCAGATTAGTTCCCGGGTGGGCTTCCCTGCCTCTTCTTGGCATGTTTGCCTTTTTCGCGTTAGGCTTGCAGCCAGTTGAGAACAGTCTCTACTCGATGCTGATTCCGGCGAAATGGCGATCTTCCGGATTTGGAATCAAGTTTACGCTTGGGTTTGGTGTAGGGTCGATTGCAGTTGCGAATATCTCGAAATTCGAGCCGCGGATTGGGTTGGATGGCATTGTGAGTCTGATTGTTGTTTTCCTACTTCTAACTATTGCAACCTCGCTGATTTTGCTGCTTACGAGCCGTGGGGCGGTGATAAAGCATATGACTGGTGAGATTGCATGAGAAATACGGAGACAAGGCTTATATGGAATGCGGGGGACGAGACTGCTCGCGTGGAAAACGAAGTTCGAGCAGGCCTAGCGAATAGGAGAGCCGAACGTACTGGGTGGATTGAATGGAAGAATTGAGATTCGAAGGCCATCGAGGAGTCGGAATGTACGGCAGGAAGTGGGAAACCTTTGCGGCTAGGGCCTGCCTGGTAATTGTGCATGGATTTGGCGAGCATTCAGGGCGCTACTCCGAAATTGCGGCTTATTTCTGTTCGAGGGGAATCAATGTTGTAGCGTTTGACTGGTGCGGACACGGACTGTCTGGGGGTAAGCGGGGTTTTATTCTTCACTGGAAAGATTTGTGGGATGATTTAGATTCCGCTCTCGAGCTTGCTGCAGGACTGTACCCGGTAATTCCGGTTTTTCTGCTCGGGCACAGTATGGGCGGAACCATTGTAATCGACTATGTTCAGAGCAGCGATTTTGCACCTCGCGGAATACTCATATCCGCACCGGCACTCGGTACTCCGGGAGTATCGAGGTTTATGTTGGCAATCTCAAAGGTGCTTACCCTGTTTGCACCGAAGCTCAGGGTAAATGTTGGGCTTGATATCGATGCGCTTAGCAGGGATTCCCTGGAGTGTCGAAAATACCGAGAGGACCCCTTGGTGCATGGGAAGGTGTGTGTTGGCTTTGGAAGGGAACTTGAGGCCGCTCAGAGGAGGGTTTTTTCGCGGGCCGCATCACTTGCTTCACCGATTCTGCTTTGTTATGGGGCGGCGGATCGAATCGCGCCGCGCAAGCCAATTGAAGACTTCTATGCTCAGGTTGGATCTGAAGACAGGCAATTGGTGATTTTTGATGATGCATATCATGAGCTTCACAATGATATTATCCGTGAGGAACTATGGCGGCTGTACTCGGATTGGATTCTCGAACATGTTTAATAGGAGATTTCTATCAGTGTTGAAAGCATGCTTCAGACAATTGAATCGAATGGCCGCATGAATACTTTTCGCATCATGTTTATCTGCACTGGAAATATCTGCCGCAGCCCTCTGGCGCATGCTATTTTTGAGCAGATGGTGGAGAAGAACGGTTTGGGGCAGAGAATCAAGGTTGAGTCGAGCGGTACCAATTCCTACCACAGGGGCGAACAAGCCGATTACAGAATGAGACGAACCGCCGAGGGGCACGGGTTGATAATCGATCACCGGGCACGCCGGCTATCTCGATTGGATTTGGAGAATTACAACCTTCTTCTAACCATGGATGAGCGGAATTTCGCCGACACCCTGGCCCTGTGTCGAACAGATGAGAATAGGGAGAGGGTTAGGATGTTTAGAGATTTCGATCCCGAGGGAGAAGGTGATGTTCCGGATCCCTGGTATGGTGGGATGGAAGATTTTGAGCTTGTCTGGCACATTGTTTATAGAACTTGCAAGTCCTTATTCAACCATGTTCACGGCCTATTATGCGCATAGGCTGTGCCCGATGCACGCCTCAGGTGGAAATCGGCCAGGCTGTTTCGACGGGGCCGGCAGGGAAGGCAGCACCTAGACTCGGATAGCATGAAACCCGAGTCCGCTATCGGTTCCAGCTTGTTTAGTTAATTCTCGATAGATATACTTCGAGGCGGATAGGATGGGAGGCGCTAATTGAAATTTCGACGAACTTTGTTCACGGCTATCCTGGGAATTATAGGTTTAACGATTATCTGGGCGGGCGGAACGGACGATCGCAAAAGCGTTGCTTTAAACGAGGCCGACGAGACGCCTCGCGCATTGCCCAGGCGAATAGTTCAGGCTGGATCTTCGGCGTTTATCGTTACGGACGCTCTCTATTTGTTTCCGGAGGCTTACTCGAGGCTAGTCGCTATCGCTGATGGAACTCAGAGGAATGGTTTCTTCGCGAGCGATATAGATCCGAATTCCGATAGCAAGACAATACTACCTAGGGAGGCAAGTGCCGAGACTATTTTAGCCTTAAAACCGGATATGGTAGTAATGAAAAATTTCATGAAAAATCGAATTGGTGAACCGCTAAAGCGTTTAGGCGTGGAGACTCTTTATCTCGATTTGGAGACTCCCGAGGCTTGGATGGACGATTTGGATAAACTCGGGAGAATGTTCGGAAACACGCGGCGCGCCGATAAGCTGAAGGCGAGCATAAAGGATAGAGTTGCTTCCGTGGAAGAAGCCCTGGCCAAATTGGCGGAGGAAGACAAACCAAGAGTTCTCTTGCTGTATTGGTCGGTTAAGGATGCTGTGATGGCGCTCAATGTTCCGCCCCTCTCCTGGATACAAACCCGTATGGTTGAAATGGCCGGCGGCATCCCCGTGTGGAGAGATGCTGATTTGGGCGAGAATTGGACACTGACGGGCATCGAACAGATTGCGCTGTGGGATCCGGATGTGGTTTTCGTGGCGGCTTACCATGTAAGCGCCATAGAAGCTGTTGAGATAATCAAGAATGACGATACATGGCAGAAGCTCAGAGCCGTGGCTCAGGGACGGATACACGCCTTTCCGGCCGATTACTACAGTTGGGATCAACCGGATATCAGGTGGTTGCTTGGTTTGAAATGGTTGGCAACGATTCTTCATCCGGAGCATTTCAAGGATGTTGATATGACGGACGAGGCCAGGGCGTTCTATGAGGAGGTGTACGGCATGGACGAGGCTAAATTCGATAGTCTTATCCTGCCGCGTTTAACGGGATTGAACTGATTTGCTTGGTGGGGAACGGAGGAACGCGCTTGCAGCCCTGGCGTTTCTTCTAATTGCCGTTTTTCTGCTCTCCTTGTTTTGGGGACGATATCCCCAACCCGGGCTAACTAGTTTGAGCGCTCTTGGAACAGATGATTTGGCCCAAGCCTTGGTGGTGAATATCCGCTTGCCCCGAGCTCTTATGGCCATCATGCTGGGGGCCTCCCTGGCAGGCGCCGGAATGGTTCTGCAAACTGTTCTCGGCAATCCTCTTATCGAACCCGGCTTGCTTGGAGTGAGCCAAGGAGCCGCTTTTGGTGCCGCGCTGGGTATTCTATTATCTACGGGAAATTACTGGCATATTTCTATCTTGGCCACGTTTTTCGGTCTGGCGGGTTTGGCGCTCAGTTGGTTGTTAGCGCAAAGTATAAGGTATGGGGGAGGCATACTTCGTCTTGTGCTTTCGGGTGTAATGGTTTCCGCGTTTTTCTCATCGGGCCTGGGAGTATTGAAATACCTGGCCGACCCTCGCAGCCAACTTCCCGAAATTACCTTCTGGTTGATGGGAGGCTTATCTGGTTCGAATTGGTTTCTGGTTATTAGAACCCTGCCGCCGGTTGCATTGGCGCTTTCGATTATTCTGCTGGTTAGATGGCGCGTAAACCTGCTCTCATTGGATGATCGATCCGCCTTCGCCTTGGGAAGCAGTCCGGGGCGGGAGAGGATTGCGCTGATAGTCTTCTCGATTATAGCCGTTGCGGCGGTAACGGCGGCGGCCGGAGTTGTTTCGTGGGTGGGCCTGCTTATACCTCATGTGGCTCGAAAGCTCGAGGGCGCGGATACGTCGCGATCCCTCCCATTATCGATGATACTTGGGGCAATCTTCGTGCTTTTATGCGATGATGTCGCTAGATACCTGCGCGGTGGTGAACTGCCATTGGGTTTGTTAACAGCTTTCTGCGGAGCGTTGATGTTCGCCGTACTTATGACTCGACGCGGGAATACTCATAGTCGATGAGCGAGAAGGCAGATGCGGCCATCGTTATCAATGAGTTGGTTTTCACCTGGCCGTATGCAGAATTCCCCCTCTTCGAGAATTTGAATTTGCATTTTCCCAAGGGGAAGACTGTCTGCCTAATAGGCCCTAATGGCTCGGGAAAAACCAGCCTGATGGAGCTGATACTCGGATGGAAGCGAGCCGACAGCGGCTATGTTGAAATCGAAGGACGGTCGATTGGCTCGATACCGTCTCGTGAACGCGGGCAGATGATGGCCTTGGTGCCTCAAGAGGAAAGAGTTCCTTTTTCCTATAGTGTATTCGAATATGTAATGCTGGGCCGTGCGCCGTTCCTACCGCCTCTGGCCTCTCCGAACAGAGATGACAGGAATTGCGCGGTGAGATTGCTTGACAGGGTTGGAATCAAGCATCTTTCTAGGCGCTTCGTACCCAGCCTTAGCGGCGGAGAGAGAAGGATGGTTCTGATAACGAGGGCGCTGGCGCAAAGCCCACGGATTATGCTTCTCGATGAACCGGTTAATCATCTGGATCCGGCGAATCGTGAACGAATTATCGAAATTCTGATCGATTTGAAATGCTCGGGAATCACAATAGTAATGAGTTCACACGATCCGGATATAGTGTTTAGACTGGCCGATCGAGTTGTGCTGCTTCATAGCGGTGGGGATCCGGTTATGGGCAGTCCGAACGAGCTGCTCACTTCCGAAAACCTGAGTGAGCTCTACGGCGTCAAGGCCGGCATTATTGATATCGAGGGTAGGAAACTCGTTCTTTGGGGCAGGTAACAGGAATCTGGGATTCCGGCCAATCGAGTCTCGCCACGGTAAAACCTAGGCATCGTATAGTAAACGCAGATAATCAATCCTGCCAAAGGCTCTCCTTACACTTCTGCTGATTTTTTCCGGTGAAAACGATTTCCGTTTGCTACCGAAGCTTCGAACTATTTCGATGAATGACTTCACATATCGGCTGTCTCCCAGATGGGATTCCACAACCTTATCCATACTTGGGGGCTTTGCCCTAAGAGTTCGCTCGGCCGATTCCAACAACTCCTGATTCAAATTTCTTGTCCTGTCCAACCAGGCTCGATCCTCGCGGGCCAGTTTCAACGCATCCAGCTGATCTTCCACGGAGAGATACGAAACATCGATGCCTCCGCCCGTAGCGAGTTTCGAGGCGGCCGTGACAACTGACTTCAAGGCTTTCTCGGGTATGGAGGATTGCATCTGTTTGATTTTGCTTGAATAAGCCGTTTTCGTTCGTTCTATAAGCTCTGGTGTCGCCGGAATACGGAAGTCGGTCCAGAAGCGTCTTGGATAGTCGCCGAATAACTCCAGCATCCCATCCAAAATATCGAGATATCTTGCAAGCAGTGGTTTTCGCCAAAGTAGCGAGTTGAGAAACAAGTAGCCGAATCCCTCCTGTACGGAGGTGGAGATTATCGCGTCGCAGGATGATATCAGATGGGCATAGCCCAGTCTTGCGTCGCTGGAAGCTTCGGGACACCATGCTCCGGGGATAATGCCCTCTTTATAAGCCTTTTCGATGACATCGGAGTAGGGTTTTTCACGGGTGGAGGTGCCGGGGAGAGTTACGATCAGGTTGGCCGGCTGGAGCAGAATTCGGGCGAAAAGGGCAGACTCAAGTATGTTCTTACGCCTGATTGCTCGAACCGGGTATAGCAGAATCGGAGCGCCCGAGATGTATCCCGGGTTATTCGATAGCTCTTCCAAGGCGTTTTTCGTTTCGGCTGGGTTTGTTTCCTCTAATTTGGGAATTGGAACGGGATTCGGCAATAGATGAACCGAACCCTCCAAGCCCGCGTCTAACAGGATGTTCAAATCTCGCTCGTTGATAACCGCGTAACGAATCCCGGCGCCGCTGGGGTAGGGAGGTTCATCGAGCATGCTGTTGATTCTCTCCAGATTTTCCGAACGACCACATTCCGGAAAGTCATGTATGTGCAGTAGCATATCGCGCCTACCCTGAGCGGCTATTTTCATCAATGCCGTGGTCAATGCGGGATTTTTTCCTATGTGGTAGTTATGCACCCAGAAAATAGTATTCTTGTCGTAGCGCGCCTCCAATCTCTCGGCCAGTCTATCCGGATTTGAACCCCGTCCACTTTCCGTATAAGCGATTTCGTCTAGAACATCTAGGCGTATCTTGTCTCGCCGACCGCGTTCGAATCCGTCTCTTATCCTACCTAGAACTCTTTCGGCGCCGTCGCGGCATCCCGTAACCAAGCGAATTTCCTGTATATAGTTCAAGCGAGCGAGCAATATGCGGACGGAGAATACTATAACATCGGTTACGCCGCCGGGATTTAGGTGGTAGTGGAAGATGGCCAACTTCATATGTCGGATTCCAACCTGAGGTCTCCCAAGTGACGGGTCAATACTGCTTTGAGCTGGTTTCTGAGCACGCTATATGAGTAGTACCGCAAACCCAGGGTGTAATTCACATCTGCCATTTCTCTTGAAAGCTCCTTATTACCGATCACTTCTTCTGTGAATTTTATGGTTTTACTGGAAATAAAATTATCCATTTCGATAACTTTGAATCCCTTGGGTTTGATATCGGTTGCATATATGGAATAGTTGTTAACCAAAATCGGCTTTCGAAACCAAATTGCCTCGAGAAATGCATTGCCGAATCCCTCTATCAGAGAGGGATAGGTGATTAGATCGGCATGTGGATAGATATCTTCCAAAACATATATTCGGCGCTTATCCTCTGTTTCACCACGAGTTTCCTTGATTATGTCGTCTACAAATATGGCTCGGATTTTCATCAGATCGGCGTATTCCCGAACACGTGTTTGATACTCGTGTCCTTCATCGCCGGAAGCATGCGAGATTACCAGAACCGCTTTTCTACTAATACGAGCCACCAATTCCACCGCGTGTTCTATTCCCTTTCTTTGCACAACCCGGGTTGGCTGGAGTACAAAAAGCTCATCGTCGGTGATACCGAGATCGGCACGGACATTGCTGGAGAAATCATCAGGGGGCGGCGGACCCAGCTCAAAATTCATTACGTTTGGAATAAGAGTTGATGAGATGCCGGTTCGGAGAGCCAGTTGATTCTGCCCCGAGGTGTTAATTACAACATGCTCTATATTCGAGAGATGGGGCGGGAAGGCCATATTGAAATAATCCCAAACGCAGTTTCGAAGAAATCTTTTACGCTCCCAAAAGAAATCGTGGTGATGCGCAATCACCGGCATTCCTGTTTCGGAGATAACTTCGGTGAGCGCAAGTGCAAGGGGGATATTCAGAGGTATGGTTAGCGCGTTTTCGGCGACAATCAGATTGATATTGAAGGTTTTGATGAATTCGTAGATTTTCGATTTCAGGAGGAGTCTCATGTCGTGAATTCTCAATGTCAGCAGGCGCGGTCGTATGGTACTGCTGAAGCTCTCGTCGCATAATTCCTTTATTTCGGGATGTTGGAAATGGAGCCTCTCTTCTATGAAGGAGTGATCGGATGCGGTATCCAGCTCTCCGGCCATGAAGAAGCATTCACAGCCCACCTGACTTAGAACAGTGGCCCACTTACCGGTTTCAAGCGAAACCCCGTCAGTACCCGCAAATCTAAATGAAATAAAACCAACTCGCTTTGATGCCATGCTCATATCCCCCAGAACACTAGCTATTATGCTTCGCAACTTAAGATAAACGATATCACATTTGCGTCAAGAAAATATTGAAAATTGAAATTCCTTATTTTCAAGCTTTGATATAATGATGGATGCAATGAACAATCTGGCGATAGAAATACTCTTTTTTACTGTCTCTGCAGTATCGGTGCTTCTTGGGGTATTAGGAATACCTGGGAACTTTGTACCCGCGATTATAGCGCTAATAGCCACTCTGGCGGGTGATGGCCGGAGTTTTACCTGGACTTGGTTTGTTGTTTTTCTGCTTATCGCCTTATCAGGGGAAGTGATAGACCAGCTTGTCGGACTGCTCGGCGCAAAAAAATACGGAGCCTCGAGGGCCGGGATGATAGGAGCCGTGATTGGAGGTTTTGCAGGAGGAATTCTGGGCACCATGGTACTCCCCCTAGTCGGTTCGCTGCTGGGAGTTCTTGTGGGCTGCTTCCTTCTAACTTTTCTGTTCGAGTTGCTTTACTCCGGTAGGAACATGGATGAGAGCCGCCGCGCGGGTTTTGGGGCGCTGCTTGGAAGAGTAATCGCGAGTTGTTATAAGCTTAGCGCCGGCTTCGTCTTACTCGCGTTGATGGCATGGCGCTTCTGGTTCAGGTAAATTTTGGCTGCGGTTAACAGGAGTTTGATTGTGGAACATAGCATTCAAGACAGGTTGGAAACGATTTACGGAAGCACTCGGGGAATTGAGTTTGCCGGAAAACTCAAGGTGCTGATGGAGAAGTGGCGAGGCAGGCTTCCCGCCCTGCCTGGAAGTGGCCATCTTCCTGCTGATGAAAGAGATATAATAGTAATTACATACGGGGACAGTATTCGGGAAGAGGGTGAAATGCCGTTGGAGACATTGCGGAATTTCATGACTGAGCGCTTATCCGGTTTTATTTCCGCCATTCATATATTGCCGTTTTCGCCTTACTCATCCGATGATGGCTTCTCTGTAATCGATTATCGAAGGATTAATCCCAACTGGGGAGATTGGGGGCATATTTCCGCCATCGGCGAGAATTTCCGGCTCATGGCGGACTTAGTTCTCAATCATTGTAGCGCGAAGGGAATCTGGTTCGAGAAATTTCTGGAGGGTAATGAGAAATACAAGAATTTTTTTATCACCGTGGAGCCGGGCACCGATCTCTCAGAAGTTTTTCGACCAAGAGCCCTACCCCTGGTTCATGAATTTACCGTGGCCGGCGAGAAAAAGCTTGTATGGACAACTTTCAGCGGGGACCAGGTAGACCTCAATTTTGCCAATCCCGAGGTTCTTTTGGAATTTATGGATATCTTGTTGGATTACATCTCGCGGGGGGTTCGTATTATTCGATTGGATGCAATCGGCTTCCTATGGAAGGAAATTGGAACAAGCTGCATACACCATAGAAAAACCCACGAAGTGGTGAAGTTATTTCGATCGGTTCTCAACGAGTTAGCGCCGGGAGCAATGCTGATAACGGAAACCAATGTTCCGCATAAGGAGAACATTGCGTATTTTGGCGAGGGCAACGATGAGGCTCATATGGTTTATCAATTCACCTTGCCGCCGCTTACAGCCGATGCCTTTATTCGCGGCGACGCGTCCACACTGAGCAAGTGGGTGGCCACCCTTCCCGAGCCGAATTCAAACTGCACTTTCTTCAATTTTCTTGCCTCGCATGATGGCATTGGACTGCTTCCGGCAAGGGGATATCTAACTGAGGAGAAGATAGAGGCCCTGGTAAACGCGGCCAGGGAACGCGGCGGTTTGGTGGGCTACAAGGCCACCGCCGATGGCGAAATTCCCTATGAGCTCAATATCAGCTACCGTGATGCAATTGCGGAAGAGACTCTTGCAGACGAGGTAAGGGCAGCCAAGTTTCTCTCATCTCAAGCGATTATGCTGGCGATGGCGGGGATTCCCGGCATCTATATCCACAGCATTCTTGGATCCGGAAATTGGAAGGAGGGGGTTGCCCTTACCGGAGTTAACAGGAGCATCAACAGGGAAAAACTCTCCGCGAGTCAGTTAAGGGCCGAATTGGATAAGCCCACTGGCATAAGGCACCTGATTTTTACCGGATATTGTGAATTACTGAGGGCCAGGGGCTCTCATAAGGCCTTCCATCCCAGCGCTCCCCAAACCGTCTTGAACTTGGGACCCTCGCTCTTCGCTATTATTCGCGGAACTTCTTCCACTGGCCGAGTGCTCTGCCTTCACTCTGTTAGTGATAAAGAGCAGGAAATCACATTGCCCACGTCGTTTAATTCGGCAAGCACTCTCCAGAACCTTGTTAGCGGCGAGCGAATAAATGTAGTGGATAAGGGCCTCCTCGAATTAGAACCATATCAAGTGCTCTGGCTGGAAGACAGCGCTTATGAGAGCTGAAATTATGAGTTGGCTGGAATCGGAGCTTGGCGTACTACCCTTCAGCCCCAGGGATTTGCTCCTGAAATTCATTGTTCCGATGGTATCGGTTCTCATAGGCATCTTCCTTATTCGCCTTTTGGCGGGACGAATTACGAGACGCGCTACCAAAAATCAGGAGCGTAGGAAAGAAGTTCGGCGCAAAGTGCTGCAGATTACTCGAATTCTCGCCGGCCTCGGCATAGTTCTGTCGGCCTTAAACCTCCTGGGAGGACGGTCCGTTATCAGAATCGTATTCCAGTCCCTCAATAAGCCCTTCTTCACCAGCGGCAACACTGAAATCTCCGTAATCACCCTGATACTGGTTATTCCGATATTCATGATGGCCTCCTGGGTAGGGAAAATAGCCTCAAGGGGCGTGAAATCCGAGAAACTCAGGCGCTTCGGCCTCGATGCGGAGCGAATCTTTACTCTGAGCCGTCTACTCCGATACATCATAACTGTAGTAATCGTAATTTTTGGTTTATCCGTAATAGGCATAGACCTCTCCGCGGTTGGCGTTTTTTTCGGTGTGCTGGGTATCGGAATCGGCTTCGGGCTCCAATCCATCATCGCCGATCTCTTCGCCGGCATCACCCTAATAGTGATGGCTTTAATCAAGGAGGGTGATAGAATCCATGTTGGTAACTACGAGGGGAATATCTGCAAAATTCGCCTTATGAACACCGAACTACTTACCTTCGAAAATGAAACTCTCATCATACCCAACAGCCATTTAACCGGTGGAACGATACACAATTTCAGCCATAAGGATTTGAGTGTAGTAATCGTGAATGTTGTGGATGTTTCCTACAATTCCAATCTGGATCAGGTTATCGAACTACTGAAGGGGGTAGCCTCCCGGAATCCCTGGCTGCGCAGGGACAAGGAAGTTATTGTTCGAGTAGATACCTTTGCGTCCAGCGGTATTACAATGAAACTTCGGACATGGATTGAAAATGTTACGGACCGTGCCGAGGCTCGAAGCTGGACAAACCTTGAAATCTGGAGAACCTTCGCTCGCAACAATGTCGAAATACCCTTCCCCCAGCGGGATGTCCATATCAAGGCGGAGAGCGACGGGAATGGGAAAGATTCTTCGGAAGTTCTGGGTATGAACTGATTCAGGGGCGACGCTGCCGGCGCTTATACAAACAGCCGGAAGCCGAGACGCGGCAGTGGCTAGTAGTTTATACGTTCCTGGTATTCACCGGTTTCAACTTTGACTCTTATCTTCTCTCCCTTTTTGATAAAAATCGGAACCCTAACTTTCAGATTTGTCTCTGTTAAAACGATTTTCGTGGCCCCCGTCACCGTATCGCCTCTTACGGAGTCCTCCGCCTCGGTTACCACCAAGTCCTTCTTGGGCGGGAGACGTATATCCAAGGTTTCACCATTCCATCGAGTGAGTTTGAAACTTTCTCCTGCCAGCATGTAGTACTGTGCTTCCTCGTGGCCAAGCAGTGGAACCTCGAACTGCTCAAAGGTTGTACTATCCATGAAGTGAAAACTTGTCCCATCCGAATATAGGAACTGCGCTTCAATTTCTTCGACATCAATCTCTTCACAGCTATCCTGACTCTTATGCGTTACCCTAAGGACAGCGCCACTGCGTAGATTCTTCAGTTTGAACCGTACAAACGCCAAACCCTTGCCGGGCTTCACGAATTCGTGTTCCCTTACCACATATGGTTCGTTCCTTTCCATTATATAGGCGCCCTTAGTCAAGGCCCCTGCCTTAATTGTTCCCATAATCACCTGCTTATGGCTCTAGCGATTATCCTCCAACTCGAGCTCCATGCCGAGGGTTATCAACTGAGCCGGCCTGTCAATCGGCAGAGATGCAGTCGGTTGGGCAAACTTCCGCGCAGGCGCCGCAGTCTATACACAAGTCGGCGTCAATTACCCGCACACCCCCAATCTCGCTAATTGCATCCACGGGGCATTCGGGCTCACAGGCAGCACAGTTGGTACAGTCCGCGCCATTGATAACGTAAGCCATTTTCTACCTCCTAATCTGTCCGATATCAAGGTAATGGAAGCGACTCGAACTAATCAAGTACTCTTCCATGGCAGCGCTCGCGCCCTGCTTGGGGGCGGTGGGAATCCCATGCATTCTAAAGAAGCGACCGAACTGCAACTAGGCGGGGTATTCCAGATTTACCGGGCCGGGATTTTCAAGAACCTCTAGGAGGAATTTTCTGGCTTCCCAGGCGGCCATGGGCAAATCATGGGAGAGGTGATTTCCACATTCCCCAGAGCTGGCACCCGGGATGCTATCCGAATAATCTGCTATGAAGGTGAACAATTCCCTGATAAGTCGAACGATTTCCCTGGATTCCAAATTGCCCTTGAGAATCAGGTAACAACCTGTTCGGCATCCCATCGGTCCGAAGTAAACTACCCTCTCGCCCCAACTGGAATTATTGCGCAGCCAGGTAGCTCCCAGATGCTCTATGGTATGCAGAGGGGGAACATCCAGCACCGGTTCGCGGTTAGGCTCCTTCATCCGAATATCGAAGGTGGTTAGCCATTTATCGCCCAGGCTGTCCTTTCTCGATACATAAATTCCTCGGAGCAGCTTATCATGATCGATCGTGAAACTTGCAATGCTCTTCATCATTACCTCTTAATGGATTGTAGTAGACCGCGGACAAAATTGGCGGAATTGGCCGCGGCAATAAGTAGGGAATTACTGCAATACGCCCTATCGGTTCCCCTGCCGATTAGATCCGAGATAGAGCGTATGATAAGAAAGGGCGTGTTGAAGATGTAGCAGGTTTGTGCTACAGCGGCCCCCTCCATTTCGATAGCCAGGGTGTTCGGAAAGTTATGCTTGATTCTTTCGGCGATTCGGATTTCCCGTACGAACACGTCACCCGAAACAATCAAACCGTATTTCACGGTGGAGCTCGGCGATGCGATAGTTTTAGCCCTTGAAAGGAGCTGAGGATCGGCGAAATAGGAAGGGGGCATCCGCGGAACCTGGCCGATTTTGTAATTGAAAGGGGTGGCATCCACATCGTGATGACACAGCTCAGTGGATACTACGATATCTCCAGCTTCGAGCTCCTTGCTAAAACCTCCGGCAACGCCGGTGTTTATCACCGCCTCCGGTTCATACCTATGGATTAGCAGGCTGGTTGCCACGGCGGCGTTAACCTTCCCAATTCCGGAAAGTAGCAGAATAAGCTGATGTCCTTCGAGATTCCCCTGGTGGAAACTGAATCCCGCCACCTTCGAGATTGAGGGTGTCTCGAGTTTGGATACCAGCGGCTCCAGTTCGCTTTTCATCGCCGCGATAATGGCAATCCTCATGTTCGTCTCCACTGTCAGTCAGTATGCCAAGGCGGATGAACCCGCTTCAAGCTCTTGTCGAAACTAATCTTCCGATACATAGGCGACACCCAAGGCGTTTGGAATTTACGAGATTCTAAATGTCCCAGGTGGTCTGATACAATGCCGTTAACCATGAGGGCGGGTAATCGAGCCCGTGCTAGTAGGATTTGGAATACTCGAGTTTCGTTCAGAATCAGAACTAAGTAGTAGCTCGCGAGCGAATTGGCACCGGTTTGCAGAAAAGAGGCAGGGCGCGGATATATTCATCGACACAACGCCACTGGTAAGAATCTTCACCTACGATGCCGGGCGTTAGCGGAATTCTGAAAACTGCTTCCAAGGCGGCGGCGCGAATGCGAAAATGATGGAGGCTTAGGATTTCCGGATATCCCATCCTATTGCGGAAGATGTACGGCGATGGAAGCCGAGGCCCGGCAAAGATACATAGGGCTTCTCTGAAACAGGTGTCTGGGCGTCATGTTAGCATGCTGATGAGATTAGGCGGGTGATTCCGGATAAGGCTTCTCAGGCCCGGTAAAAGGGGCAGACCTGAGTGAGGCCCCTCGGCCATACGGAGGCGATGTGCTCCATGCGCGTGAAAATTTTGTCGAATACCGAGCACTATTCGTGCATACTATGGAATCTGAGAGGCACTTCTCGACCCTCTCTTACAACAAGGAGTGATAGCATGCCAATAAGATGCATGGTTGTTACGATCGCCGCTGCATTCTCCTTTTTTTCCTGCCAACGTTCCGCGCCGCAAATCGATGAATTTCGATGGCGGCTCCTATACCGCGACACTGGCGTAAATCGCTACGAGGAACTGGCTATATTCGTCCGCGCCTCGGATAGGGATGGCTCTGAGGATTTGGAGCAGCTGACAGTGTCGGCCGGAAATACCGGCCTCATCTGGAGTTTCAGTTCCGATGAGTGGGTTAGGGATGTCGATATGCGGGAAGAGGAGAATGGATGGATTGGATTGCCCGCCATTATCCCCCTGAAGGGTTTCGAACTTCCCGAGGAGCTCTATACCCTTACGTTGAAAGATAGAACAGGAGAGAGTCAAAGAATTACCTTCAGACCAGATCCGAGGCGCCCGCGCTTGCCTGAAATCGAATGGCCGCAAGCCCGAGTAGAAAACGGAATCTTTTTACTCGAAGGACCCTATGAAGAGGGAACCCTGATTTTCAGAAATAAGGATTTTACGCTTGGTAGAACGCTGGAAGTGACAAGTGGAATCGCTATCGATATAGACGGCGACGCCCATTGGTGGGAAGTATGGATTCCGCTTCCCGAGCGATCCAGCGGCTTCAGGCTTGGCCCATTTTTGCTGCAGGCCGAGGGAAACGGGTCCTCTCCTTAGGAGCGATCGATGTGGTTCGTTTTCGGGCTACTTAGAGCAGCCAAACAGTTTCTTTATGCGCTTTATTAATTCTAAAGAGAGGTTTTTGCCATGAGTTGCGGCAAACTCCGACACGGCCTGATTCAGTGGGTATTCCGGGTTGCATTTTTCTTTCAGGCTGTGCCAATGCTTGATAATCCAGATGTATAAATCAGCCTCCGTTCGATTGGGGAAGCGAACCAGTATATTCTCGGCCTGTATAATCTGAATTATTGGAGTGTAGAGCCTGTCGAACCATGAGCGTGCGGCCTCTTCAACGGGAATTTCATCGCTGCTATTCATGTTGATAAAATATTTGTGGCCCTCGATGTGGTTTAGAAGCTCATGCCACCTACCGAGCGTGGTGAAATAGATGGTTTCAATGGGAATCATACGGGCGAGTCCGCTTTGCTCCAACACGGAGCTACGCTCATACTCTATTACCGCCTTTATGATTTCCTCCCTGGTTGCCGTTGACTTGATTGAAATCTTTGCACCGAGCTCGATTACCTCAGCGTCAATGGTCTTCAGTCCCTGGGATAGCGCAACAGAGACGCGGTGGTTACCATCGCGAACAAAGTACATCTCACCGAGCTTCAGCAATTTGATGGGAGGTAGAATCACTTCTGTGAGGTGCGCCTTGTCGATATTCTTCCAACGCTGTCGAAGATGCTCTTTTTTCGGAAAGAAATGCCTGCTGAAGTCCATGTATCTATCCTCGCTCCCAACAATCTTATCCATGGGAACCGCCTGCATGCTGAGGTATCTCTCGCTCTCCGGTTTCAATATGTCCTTGATATCGTGGAAAGATAGTAATTGCCCCGCCTCCGGGTTTACAAGAGTTTTGAGAGACTCAATCCAAGCTCTTTGCCTGGCTCTAGAGAAATCACTATCTGCCTTGTACTCCACAAAGGAGTTATCCGTCATTTCATTCTCCAAATTGAACACGATATGATTATATGCGTTAATAACAATCGTATCGCAATAGCGGGACAATCTGTTCCCGTTGATGTCATACAAATGCACATGGCCATGTATGAGATATTTCGGTTTGAAACTTCTCATAAACCATAGAAATACCCTAAAACCACTGTGACAGGCATCCATTCTGTCGTGTATGCCCGCTGGGGCGGCATGAGTTAACAGTATATCCAGCCAGCGGCCGCGGAACACCCTATTTAGCAGCAAGAGAGGGAATAGGGCGAGTATTCGTAAAAACATTTGAAATTCCGTGAATTGGTGGTAGCCATCATTGTAACGGCGACAGCCGCCAAGGCCCGCCACGATGAGATTGCCTTTCTTCTCGAAGTGAACGCTGCCGTCTATGCATTTCGAGCCAAAGCCCTGAGACATGGTTTGGAGTTTTATGCTATTCGAGCCGTGGCCGCGATTGAAAAGAGGAAGGCCGGCCAGGTTATGATTGCCGAATACGAAGAGCAGTGGCTTGTTAAGGCGGCTAACGATGTACTCATAATATGCTATGTCTAGGTCTCCCGCGCCCAGCACACAGTCGACATCTCCGAATCGATCCCTTATGTTGAGAGAATAGACAAGGGGATCAACATGATCAGCAATCGACATGATGTTCAACTCTTAACTACTACAGAAAAAATGGCAAAAAATCAATGGGGCCGCCGGCTCCATTCAAGGCGCCTGCTGTATCCGGGAATCGCACGCTCCTACGGGGATTTTTCGGAGCGCTACCCTCGCTCTAAAGAGAAGAGAATCCTACACTGTCCGCCCTACAAGCTCGAACAATTCGGAACGAGTAATTTCAAACCAAAGCGGTCTGCCGTGTGGGCAGCGTGGGTTTTCCAGTGCGAATGCCTGTTCAAGTAGGCGACAGGCGGCATCATCTTCGAGAACAGTGCTGTCCTTCACGGCTGCCTTACAGGATAAATTTGCCCAAAGCGCAGGCTCGAGACTATCGGCATCGGCTACCCCCTCCTCGAGAAATTGGATGATGACCTCTTCCAGATTCCTGGCTACAGAGGGAAGGGCCGTCAGACACCATTCGCCTTCGGCATTTTTGACAATCTCAATTCCAAGAGCAGCGAGTCTTGGTGTGCGCAATTCCAGTTTCATTTGCGCGGTTTTATCCAGATCGAGCGCTATGGGAGCCAGAAGTCGATCGGATTCGGGTTTGGCGTTGCGAAATTCCTCATATAGCACCCTTTCATGGGCCGCGTGCTGGTCGACAATGAGAATTGAATCGCCGCTTTCGGCCACCAGGAAGCCTCCCAGTGCCTGTCCGAGGTATTTGAAATTCCTACCCTCTGGAACGGGAACAGGCGCGAAGCGTTCGAATTTCCCGCGAGTTACCGCATGAGCGAAATCTTCTGATTCGTGTTTGCCAACCCTCCTCTGAACGCCCATTCCGGCTTCCAATCCACCAGGCCTGTCCGAACGCCTAACCGCTCTCAAAGCCATGGAAGCCCATCCAGCCCCCCGATCGCCGGCGAAGAGGGCCATATTGGCCTCCCCCATACCCCTCTTTCCCCGCTCCCGGTAGGACTTTTCGGCAAGTCGCCCCTTGATTGCCTCTATCAATGTATGCCTAATGCCATGAAGGTTTCGAAATCTCGCCTCTTTCTTCGCGGGATGTATGTTGAAGTCAACCAGTGTAGGATCCACCTCGATGAATACGAAGGCGATTGGGAAGCTTCCCCCCGGAATCCGGGAAGCATAAGCCTGAGAGACCGCATGCACCAATGTGAACTCATCTATCCTGCGCCGGTTGGCAAAAATCCGGATATGCTTCCTATCCCTTCGGCCAATTTCCGGCCTAAGGTGCACAACGTGAATGCTGAAACCATCCTCCTTCGCGAGGGTTTCCAGCCATGACGTTTTTTGGGCCAAACTCGGCCAACATGCCGCAACACGCTCCAACCGCGAGCCCGCCAAGTAAACGCCTCTTGGCTTCTCGTCCACAAAGTACTTGAACGCAATGCCCGGATGCGCCGTCGCCTTTTCAAAAAAAACCTTCCGGCACATTGCACCCTCGGATCGCTCCGTCCCCAGGAATTTACGCCGTGCCGGCATATTGTAGAATAAACCGCTAAGCGAAACAGAGGTTCCTTCAGCGCCGTGAAACGTCCCAAAGTCCAACCTTTCACCGCCATGCACCACCAGACGATGCGCCTCGCCTCCCTGTGCTGCCACTATCTCCAAGCGCGCGCAGGAGGCCAAACTGGAAAGAGCCTCACCCCGAAATCCATGCGTCCTTATCCGCCCTAAGTCCTCCAAATTTGCAATCTTGCTCGTAGCATGTGGAAGCCAGCATAGCTCCAGGTCTTCCCGCCCCATTCCGCGGCCATTATCGCTTACCCTGATGCTCTCTATGCCACCGCCATTCAAGGACAAGGCAATCTCGTTCGCGCCGGAATCGATTGCATTATCCAGCAGCTCCCGCACGGCCGCGCAGGGTCTATCAATAACTTCTCCGGCCGCTATCTTCCTGGCCACCATTCGCGGCAGAATACGGATCGACCTAGTTTCCATAATGCCCATATTCTAAGCTGAAAACACTCAAAAGGCACAGATGCAATGGCATGCCTTCATCCGGTCTGCTCACTCAAAAATGCAGCTCTGCTTCAATACCCAATTCCCATCCATTACTGAATGCCTCTCCGAGGGCGCCCAGGCCCAGGGCCAGCCAGGCCTTGAAAACTCCCACTTCAGGAAATACCCAGGCCGATTCGTGACGCATCGTAACAGCCATCCTGAAGGCAGTCGCATCCAGTGCATCTTCCCATGGATATCTGGCCCTTAGGAGCAAGCGTTCCCGATTCTCCACGTAGTGCTGTGTTGGAATTGCCCGCTTGAATAGCGGTAAGCGCAGTAAATCTTTTGACGCGGTGCGCCACTGATATTCCAGCCTGGCCTCATGTCTCGTATCACGCCTCCCATCATCCCAATGCCAGTAAATGCGGTGATCGAAGATGAATTTCCTATTCATTTCCCCCGTAAACAACCAATTGCTCTGCCATAGCAACTCACGGGGCGTCGGTGCCGATGAGCCATTTAGGTCCTTCAAAACAATCTCCAATAGGGTTGAGAGCTGCTCGCTATTGTAAGCTGATACAATAGGATAGCTTCCAAAACGTCCAAAGAGATTAATAGCCTCGAAACCCATTGTTCCTCGCCACTCGTTCTCCCAGCCAACCGTGTCGCCCTTACGCAGATACTTCCTTCTAATGGAGATATTCGCATAATTAGGTGTAAAGAGATCTATGAAACTGGAACCCACGATTCGCTTCATATCCAGTGCGAACTTTGCCTCGTAATCCGCTTCCGGCATTCCCTTGGTGACTCGTTCGAAAGTACTCCCGTCCCTTTGTCCAAATAATTCTCGGAAGGGGACATAGGTGAAGAGAGGAAACTGATCCTTGGCGTTGCTTACAAAGTTATGCCAAAGATTTCCGTAACTACCCCCGCCTCTCTCATTCGTATCGATAAGCTGACGAATACTGCGCCGATAAGATGGCGTAATAGACCAGGTGGGGAAGCGGATTGGAAAAGACAGGGCTCCGGTCCAGCGATTCTCCTGATTCCATTCAGGCGCCCTATTGGATTTCATCCTAAGTTCGGGATTCCACTCAACTAAGAAAGTTCCTATTTTCACGTTCATCTTCGATGTGTGGTGAATCTCCCGATTAAACACCTCTCCCCCACTCGCCGGTCCAAGGAGCGCGTAGTTCTTAATCCAAGAGGAGAAATAATCCTCGGATTTGGCCTCGAATTTCCTTGAATTCAGAATGTACTTAACTTCCAACTCGGCATTCCATCCCTCCGTCCCCCAGGCGGTTTCAGCGCCCCAGGATTGGACAACTGATTCATCGCCATAGATGGCGTCGCTAAAAATTCGCAGCCTGCCGGCGTCGATCCTCAGGTTTAAATCGTTCAGGCGCGAGAAATTCAGGGTTTCTCCGAATTTCGCTCTGGAATAGGCATCCTTGAACCAGAAAATCTCATAGTCGGCGGGAATTCTCAAGGTGTGACTTCCCGACCAATTCAGCCTTCCGAGATTCCAGGTTCCCTGCCAATCCGTGTCGAGTTCCATTCCCAGGATATCCGCGCCTATCTCCATGGAGCCCGAATAGGCCACATCCTCCTTCCCAACACCCGAAATAACCGTTCCACCGCTAATATCGACGCTTCCCTCGAGAGCTATATCGCCAAGTATCGGGAACTGGCCAATCGCCGCGATATCCTCCTCATAACGCCAGTAGGCATTCACTCGAGCCCCACCGGCTATCGAGAAGGCGGGATCGCGGAAATGAACCTCGTCGAAGTAAACAGTACCGGAGTTTTCACTCCCGGATGCATCGCCCTCCGCGTCGGCCCCGCTAAGCGCGAAACGTGTTAGTTCGCCGGCATTCTTGTCAATGGCAATCTTTTCAATCGGATTACCAAGAGCACTGCTTGCCGTTCCCTTCGCGATATCCACCTTGATGCGGTCCCACTTCTTCCCCTTCAATGATTTCCAGCTCAGTATGATGCCGGAACCCTTCTCGTCGCTTATCTTCGCGCTTATGATTCCGCTTCCCTTCTCATCGTAAACAAAAAAAATCAGGGTTCTATAGGCCTCCATGGGTATGCCGGGAAACCAGGAAACCGCCTCCCATCTCTCATCCGCTTCAATAGCCTCTCCCCCAGGCACATTCTTGCCCCAACTCAATTTCAAAACCTTGTTCCCCCCCTGGTGAAAGAGCGATGATACCTCGGGAAAGGCCGCCCCAAGGGTATTATCGACAAGCTCAGTTCCAGTTACATGCTGCTTGGCGGCAAGTTCGTTGGAGGCCTTTCGAATCTCGGTTCTAAATGGACTGCCATCGAACCTGGGCGGGCTAAGTATCACTCGGCCGTTCAAGTCCAACGTATCTCCCGCGCTCGCGGTATTGCCGGGAATATTGCCGGCGGCATTAGTGATAAGCAGGCGAAACGCCCTAACGCTGCTTAACTTGGCTCTCTGGGTGGCGGTGAGAGTTATCCGCAGAATTTTCCAGGTTCCGCTCGATTTCCAGGCCTCTTCAAGGGTTCTAGAGGTTTCAGCGTACTCCGACAGATTCCATTCAAGCATCCTGCCGGAATCGAATGAATTGATAACCCCATCCTTGTGATAGTCTTCCGATTCTCCGATTTCACCGATTTGAAGGAAAATTTCAGGAAGGTTGGCACCAAGGCCGGTTCCATTGCCGTGATCGTCTCGGAACATGATTGGGATATCTATGGCGCTATACGATGAGAGATCGATGGGATTTCTTGTATCCGCCAAGAAGTCTCCGGCACTCCAATACTTCGCCGTGCTCGGCAAGTCAAATCGTAAATCCATAACTCTGCCCGTGGCGGGATCTCCGCCTCGGCCGGCGGCAAGAGCAGGTCCGTCTTCTCCGGTTGATGAGGCCCGATTCCACAAATAATCATTGAGTTCTTCCCTACCTAGAAAGTCGAAAGAAAAGTAATTGTACTTATCGGCCTTTTTGCGGGAGGCACCGATATTCGGAATACTGTTTGGTGCCTTGAACAGGGTAGATTCGAGAAAAACCAAACCCCATCCCCCATCCTCCATGCCAAAGAGTCGCAGATTGCCCGTTGTGTCCGGGGTGGAGAGAGTAGCATCGCCGTTAAAGCGAACTCCCGCATTGTCTGTTTTCCAGTCGAGGGCGGTGGCCATTGTTATCACGCCCGGGCTTTCCTCGTATTCGGAAACGGTGCGTTCCCGATTGATGTTCCATCGCATGCTTTCCGCTAGTTCCAGGGTGAGTCTCGGTGCGAGTTGAAATTGATTTCCCTGGTAAATAAAAAGTTCGCCGCCAGTGAAACTCGAGCCTTCGATTCGGAAGCTTACTTCAATCCAATCATCGAGATAGATGAAGCGCGAGAAACTGAGCCGACCATCCGCTGAAACCCTTACGCTTTTATCCCTTACGCCATTCACATGAACAACGACCGATCCGGGCACTACGCCGGTTCCCAAGTAGTAGCCGGGATTATTCACTCTGATGGCTAACACTATGGTTTTGGAAAGCTTTGTCGAATCAGTTTCCCGGCCGGGGCCGTATACCTGAGGATCGGAAACGGCAAAGGGATATCGGTTTGCCGGATGGCGCAGGCGATCCGTTGAACCCACAGAGCCATAGACGGTGATGGTTTTCTCATGAATATTGGGTATAAAACTGAAATCGATCGATTCGCTTGGATACAGAGCGCCGCGATCGCGAAGCTGGGGTACGATTTTCCAGCTCTCCTCCGGCAAGTTCCTGTTCGAGCGGTATACGTTCTGGCGTTCAAAGGGCGTAAACCTGCCCGGTTCATAGAGAATTAGGTAGTCTGTTCCGTTGATATCCACCCTGGAGGTTGTCTTGAATTGCCTCTTATCCGGATCGTACACATCTGCTTTGTCAAATCCAAATTCCGAGTAATCATTTGGCCCCAGCCGCGCCTTCAAGCGCGGTCTAAGATTTGAATTCGGCTTGATAATGAAATCATTTACGACATCCGTTCCCACGGCGCCGCCATTTTGGTTTTCGTAATAAACTATTACCTGCCCATCGTGGGGGGTGCGGAGTGTGAGCAGACCGTTTTGCGTATCCACGAAGTATTCCGCGTTTTGGGCAAGTCGATATTTGCGTTGCGTGTCCAATCCATCCCTTCCAATTACCGATCCATATCTATCTTCCAAATAGACGACAAGGTTGGATATTTCCTTGTCCGGTAGAATGAAGTATTTTCCTTCGACGAATTCCATCAGGCCGATATCTTGGGTGCTAACCTCGTATTGTCCCTGAAACAACTTTTTTCTCGGAACAGTTGGATCGAATCGAAGCAGAATCTCATGCTTAGACTTGGGCGTTAGGAATTTTGCGGAGATTCCCGGGGCGCCCTCATAAGGTGAGGGCACTCTCAATCCGGCATAAGACGTGGCGTGGAGGTTGCTGTTGCCGACTATCACTTCCTGAACGAATTCGTCCCCCTTACCTACATAGCCTCCTCTGTAGCGATTGCGTTCGAGACTCCCCTGAAAAATTGTTTCGATAAACCATCGCTTGTTCAGCCACAGGCTCAGTACCAAATCCGGTTCCTGGATGAATCTCACGCCTTTTTGCAAATCCGGATAGATATTTCGACTGCTTTGTCTGCCGAATGTTCCCCCGGCGGCAAAGCGTATTCGCCAATAGCCGTTCCAAATGAGTTCCACGTCCATGTCTTTCAGTTTGGTATCTATAAGATATGCCGAGTCTTCGGATAAACCTTTGTCATCTTCTTGTTCTACTGGTAAGATAAGGGTATTGTCGCCTGAAATTACTTCCCCGCTAAGTTCACGCGGAATTGGCGACGCGAAGATGGGAAGGAGTAGGAAGCATCGTGCAAGTTTGCGCATTCGTATACTATCATGCCACAAACTGGCAAAAAAACCGGAAATGATGTGTAAAGAATCGGAAATGTATGGGTATTGAACAGGATAAAGCCGCCACTTTTGTAGTTCGACTGTGGGACAATCCATCGCTTTCGGGACTTTCGCCCCTGCAGAAGGAAGAGCAGTTATGCCAATTTCTTGAGACGAACAGCGCAGTACTCGAACCTACGCTCAGTTCGCCCGCGTTTTTCCCGAGGCTGCCATGGCCGCGCATCCTGGGTTTGCTGAAAAGTGCTCTGACGGAAATTTCGGATAAAACGCTTCCATCGCTAATTGGCGAGACTCTGGAAAGCAGCATGAAATTTACCTTTGTTCAGCATATGCTACGGGACAACGTTAGAGTCGAATCGGCAAAGTCTCAACTGGCTAATTTTGTGAAGCAGATGTCGGAGAAGCCGAATTCCAGAAAGGAACTAACAGGTCCGCTTATGGGTGTGGGCTCGGGTTTGGTTGATAGGTATGTGGAGAAGATTTTTTCTCGGCAGAGATATGTAGGCTTCGAGCTCAGGAAGGTGCAGCGGTTGAAAATCGGCACTGATGAAATTGCGGATATGATCAAGGCAACTATGCTTATTCGCCCATCCGCTCGGTATTTTTCCCCCGAATCGTCGCTTTCGTCGCGACAGCAACTGCTAATTATTTCGCCCGCGTTTGCCTCTAAGGTATTGGAAGAACTTATGAAATCGGTTTCTTTGATGCCCGAATCCGTGCTGCAGAGCGCCGTCAACAGTATGCTGTCTTTTCAGGATAATCCACACACCGAGGGCACCGCCAGGCTCGCGGCGTTATTTTCCCATCGCTCCAAGTACCTGAAACCTGAGATGACGGTGGACAGGGGGGCGGAGTCCTCGGATAAGAGCTGGTTCAGTATTGCCAGAAAAAATTACAAGATTTACGGATTCGATTTGGATATGCTCGTAGAGTTACAAAGCATCGCCGCGGAGAACGGATGGTAGGAAATGAAGCGACAAGTTAGCAACATTTTGGAGGCTGTTGTAACCACGGCCATTGTTCTGGTTTTGCTACAGACTGTTGCCGAGGACTTATTGGTGATTTCAAATTCGACATGGGTAGTAAGACGAATATTTATTTATAGCGGATTTGCCTTCGATTTGTTTTTTACCCTGGAATTCCTTATTCGAAGCTGGAACTCAATCACCCGCCGTTCCCTTCGCAGGTATATTCTGTTCGAAAACGGATGGGTGGATTTCATCGTATCCGTACCCCTGCTGATACTAACCTCGGGGCCCATCCTGCTTTCGACAATAAGGGGCACTGTTTTTGCCGGATCAGGAACGTTGATAGGCCTGCTGAAAGTGGTTAAAGCCGTTCGCATGGCTAGGATATTGAGGCTGCTAAGGCTGCTCAAGATATTTCGGAGGATTCGTTTTGCCGACTCTGCTATGGTTCAGCGGCACACGGTTCGTATAATTACCACCGCGGCCTCCACCCTGATTTTTTCCACCATGATTGTTGGAACTGTTCTCGCGGTCTCGAACTTGAACGGTGTTGAAGAGGCATGGCTTATAGACGGAGAGGCAGCCGCTCGGGAACTCGAGGAAATACCCTCGCTCGAGCCTAATAGCGCTAAAACTTGGGGCCTTTCAGAGCCGTCGGTGCTGCTGCTCAAGAGGGGCGAGCAAACGCTTTACATCAAATATAACGAGGAGTATCTAAGGGACTATTTCGGCCCCGGCGATTACTCCATCAGACAGGCCGGGCCCTATTCTATTTGGTATGATGCCAGGCCGGCCGCCGTTTCCCAATCCAAGTTGAATATCATAATCTTTGTCGTGAGTCTTTCGGTAGTGTTACTTGTTATGCTTACCTACAGCCCACATTTCGCCATAACAGTGAGCGATCCAATCAATGTTATGCTGAGGGGACTGAGGGAGAAGAGTTATAATCTGGAGGCAAGCATACCGACCGATTACAGCCGAGACGATGTTTTCCGCCTGGCCGCGGTTTACAATGATGTATTTCTTCCTCAAAAGGAGAGGAATCAGTCCGGCGCCCTGGACATATCGATCGAGGATATTGGCGATATACTTAAATGATGATTCACCGCTTGTTCTTCATTGCCCACTGCGTTTTCTCTTTTGCAATCCTAACGCCCAAGGTATTCGCCCAGTCTCCCGATGATGAGTTATGGGATTCGTTCATCCGATGGAATCCCGGCGAAGCAACCCCTCCCGAGGATGAGATCTTGGGACCGCTGGCAAACCTTCGCAACCCGAACCCGCTTTGGGCCGAAGCTCTAGCAGTGTGCGATGACGCACTTCTGGCAATTAGAGAGGGCAGGACGCCGGCGGAGCAGATACATCCCAGCGTCCGGGTTCCGCTATCCCTGGAATTTGAGAATGTTCTTGCCGAGGGAGGCAGGGATATTTATCCCAGATATGCGGTTCCGGAATACGAGGATGAACGGATAATCCTGAGGCTTAGACTGGCGGATAGCGAAGGTGTGCAACTTTCCGATGGTTACATATATCTTTTGGCTTGGGAAGGCAGATGGTTTATCGATCGCTGGTCTCAGAATTTTAGCGAATATCCAGGCGTAGGGAAGTGGATTAACGCGGAGCCGGCGGCTGGAGTCTCGGGGCCCCAGCAAGAGGCTCGTCCCCGTTAAGCAATCTCGATTCCCGGCCGTTTTCTTGGAAAGCGCTTGCCCACCGCTACCGTGTTCCCTTTCTTGTTGAAAACAACACCCTCGTTCCAGTATTCCATAGCAGCGAATAGGGCATTGCCACCATCATTATCGTCGCTGTCGCTGGTTCTATATGAGACATAGTCGGCAAGTTTCTCGAAGTCTTCATTCAAGAGACATTCCTGCCGCTGCGAATTGAAGGAGTTCCAATCATTGATTTTCTTGAAGCCCGCGCCCTCGTCTTCGATGATGAGTCTTGCGTTCAGGGAGTTAAATGAATACCAAACCTTGATTTTCTTGTTAGTATCTGACTTGTTGCCGTGTTTAACGGCATTCTTTATGAGCTCGCTAATCTGCTGTTCAAGGAGGTTTACCTCCTTTATACCCGGAGGTGCCTTCTGTGCTATCATAAGAGTGAAATACCTTATCTGACGATAATCGCTGGGGAATTCCTTGCTCAGCATGCCACTTCTGACTAGAAGCTTGTGGTTATCATCTTGCTGAATTTTTTTTGCCATCTGTTTATACCTCAAGCATTTTCACTGCATCGCCCACCTTGCTCACAATTGGGAAGTAGTTCATAAGCTTGGTAAGCTCGATGACTTTTTTAACCGAACCGTGCACATTTGCAATCAGGAATTTAATATCGAGCTTCTTCGTGGTTGAATAGATATATATAAGGGAACCAATACCACTTGAATCAATATACTCCACGTTTTGCAAATTAACAACAAATTTTTGAACCTTTTTATTTACCATTTTCGTTACCAGCTCTTTGAGCTTGTAGGAGTTGTACAGATCCATATCTCCGTTCACGTCGATGATGTAAATCTCGTTGCTTTTTCGAATCTTAAGTTCCAATTTCTGTAGCTCCGCCTTGTATCAAGTAGCGCTCAGCACAGGGCTCAAGCAACTGAACGCGTATTAGTGGCGAATATATCATGTGGGGAGCTTTACGGTCAAGAATGGCGCTTACCGTGTTCGTATCGATGCTTCTTGGTCTGCCGGATAAGGAAAAAGCTATATGAAGCTTGATGACTTTCGGATTACAATGATGAAACGTCTATGAGCTTCTACTCGATCTATGTGGAAATATCGCACCTGAATCAGTTGAATAAGCTGCGTCCCAACCTAATCAGTACGATTCGCTTCGAACTCAATGAGTTGGTACAACGTTTTGGCGGACGCTCTGTAAATGAGGATTTATTCCGATATCCCCCTGTCTTTGAAACAACGGCGCTCAAAACCGCGGAAGCCGCTATGGCAATGTACGCCTGCATAAGGGAAAACGATAAGGATCTCTTTGAAGCCACTCTGTTTATTACCAGCGTTCCGAAGGAAATCGATGCAAATCGGCTGGAATTCCTTATTCTTAACCTCCCTGAAAATAACTGCCTATGGGTGGATTCCAAGCTGATTAACGAATTCAGCGACTGCCTGGTCGGAGAATTTGTCGAGGGTTTTTTCCGAGTCGATGGATTGAAGACGATTGGTCCGAAGCCCTATGAGCGTCTATCGAAATTGCTGGTAAGGCCCGATCGTCTGAGGGCCGTGCGGAGGGCCCTGCAGAAACTCGAAAAGGAGGATAACGATTTCAACACTCTGCTTCTTCGCGGCGAATGGGGCTCGGGTAAGCGGGCCACCCTGCATAAGGCACTCGATTATCTCTACCCCGAGGATGGGGGGACTCCTCTCACAATCCCCCTTTACGAAACTTCGGAAGACCCTATGGAGCCGCTCGTCCGAACCCTAAGGATGTCTTTTGCCAATCTTCCCGAATATCTCGACAGAGAGGAGGCGGGATGGTGGGCGAAAACTGGCTCCGAAATCCTTAAACTTGTTCAGAAGGGTGGATTGTGGGAAATCTCGAACGATCAATTGCCGGTAGATTTGATTCAAACCTTTGCCTTATACATAAAGGCGCATATCGAGCGGCAAAGTGGTAGGCCGGCCTACATATTGATAGACGGATTCGAACCCGACGCCGAAACCGCCTTATGGCTACGCTCACTCTTCACTGAATTATTCACTAAGCAAAGCTTTCGATTGGTTTTTATCTATGATTCGGATGAATTCAAAAAGAAGATAGTGCTGCCTGGGAAGGGTTATGAGGTGGCCTTTAGACAGCCGTCGGAGAATGAGATGGCGTCTATCCTGAGAGCCTCGAATGTCAAATCGACTTCGAGGGAAATTACTAGATGGCTAAAAAAATGCGGTGCCAATCTATACAAGCTCTTCTATCTAATAACGGAAAGAGAAGGGGGTAGAGCTGGAATTCCGGGCGAGGCCCTGGTGGCATCGCTGGACGATGAGCAGCGCAAGATTCTTTTTCTGACACATGCGGCTGCCGGACTTTGCGATAGGGATTTGCTTATTGAAAGGCAGGGGGAGAACCTACGAGGCGAAAATCTTGCATGCTATAGTTACCTTCTGGACTTCGGCCTGATACGGGAATACTCCGATGGCAGAGTTCAGGGATCTCCGGGAATTCCGGCGAATGCAATTCCACAGAACGCCGGCATTTCTCGGGAAGCCGAGAGTTTCGGCGCGTATTTGTATAAGAAATGCCGGGACGGTTATCCCATAAATCTTCTCCGCCTCTTCCGATATATGGAGCGTTGGGGACCGATCGAGCGGGCTATAGATATTCTAAGGCAACTTTTTAACTACCTTCTAACTAACAGAAGGCTGCGGACCGTGGGGCAGTTACTCACTTCATCGATTATGTCGGTATCTGAATTGAACGCCGCTCAGATGGAATCCCTGCAGAACGTTATTTGCGCCGCGAGACTGCGCTATATTCTGCTAAGCTGCGGCATCGGCGGGGCCAAGTCTCAGGTAAAGGATGGCAGCGTATCTTTGATATGCGGGCAGGGACCCTACTCCGATGAATTCAAATTACAGATAGCGCGTTACTACTATGCCATTGGGCAGCAGGAAGATGCACTAAGCGCCTCCAAAGAGGCCCTGTTCGCGTTTCAAAAATCGGGGAATCACAGGGGTGAAACCTATTCCCACCTCGAATTGGCGCTAACCCTTCTTGCAAGCGGCAAGATTCGAGATGCAATAGACCACTTCGGCATTGCAAAAAGAATAGGGATGCAAGTTGGTGTTTCATGGGGCGTTATTCGAGCCGCGGCAATGGAAACTATTGGCCATTTTCTTTTTGGTGACTTCCCGCGTGCCATGAGGCTCTGTGATGAATACCGTGAAATGGCTTATCGGAGCGGACGGCGGGATTTGCATCTCCTTCTAACCCTAGTGGCCGTTCGTATAGACTGGGAGCTTGGCCGCTATCGGGAAGCGGGGAAGCTTGCCGAGGATGGACAGCGTATTGCGGATTTCTATGGACTGGTAAATGAATCAGAGGTTTTCAAAGTTTGGAAGGGCCGCTCCTTATTGGTTGATTCCAGGGAGGAGGGGGAGGGAGTGCTTTTGGGATCCAGGAATCCGCGTGAGGCCCGCGCCTATCTAGCGGAGGCCGCCTTTCTAATTGGAGATGTCGAGGCGGCTAGAGAGCATATCGAGAGGGCGTGCGCATTGGAACGCAAGAGCTCCCATCTGCAGGGGGAGTACGACGATTGGTCCGATGGATTTTTCCCCATAGAGGGTAGGCTTACCGATTCCGCCGGCCCGCTTGATGTCTTGGGCGAATGGATCGAGGCCTTCGGTATTTATATTTCCAAAGAAAAGAGCAACCTGGATGGTGTTATGCGCCTAGAAGCCCTCGCTTCGAGGAATAAGCGCCGAGCCCCTGTGCCCTACGCCTATCTATATCTCCTATGGGCGGCTCAGATTTCCCCAGAAATGGAAGAAGACCGCCGGGCCCGTTTTATAAGCCAAGCCTATAGCCGGGTACAGCTCAGCGCCAATCGCTTCTACGACTATCAGGTCAAGCATGCCTGGCTAACTGCCAATCCGTGGAATAGGATGCTGCTGGAGGAGGCCCGGATAAGGAACTTCCCGTAGGAGCCGGGGCGCTCCCATCTCGAACTTGACGCACGGCTATGCCCCGCGCTACGCTAACCCTCAAGTAGGTGGCGTAGCTCAGTTGGCAGAGCAGTCGGCTCATATCCGATCGGTCGGGGGTTCAAATCCCTTCGCCACTAAGCTGGTGCATCGCGGCACCTCGTCGCTCCATGGGCTATGCACGCTGGTGGGGGGCGTATTGCGTGCGGGCAACCGGGCCGCTACTTCAGTAGCGCAGCCCCTGGCGGAGCATGAGCGAGAAAACAGGGAATATCTTCTCATCGAATGAGGTGCTCACGCTTACTCCAATTCGCGTAACCCATCGATTTTTAACTATGTCCATGCCAATGCCCGTTCGAAGCACGGAGATATTGTTTATGGTGCGTGAAACCGAGGCATGGTTGGAGTGAATTACGCCGACGCCCACGAGGAATACCGGAGCTACCGACCCTTCAAGCACAGGCCGATAATATGCCGAGGCATCCAAGCCGAAAACCAATTCGGCACTCGCGTCGGAGCCGAGTCCCGATATGCCTCCGAAGACTCTGGCCTCCGCTCCAAGACCCCGCAGGAATGGCGCCTTCCAGCCGGATTGAAGCAGAAGGGCAATGTCCACGGCCAAGTACACAGGCAGCAGTTTGCCGTCGTTAAAAACTAGTAGCATCGGCGAATAGCCCGCGTGGAATTCGACTCGGGGTTTGATTTCCGTCGGCTCGGCCTCTACCCCCTCCTTGGCGGATTCCACCCTGAGGGCTTCCTCAAAGCGAGCCTCGGTTCCATTTGGATTTCCTGCTGTCAATGTGTAATCACCGGGTTTTGCCCCAGTCAAATCAAGGTAAGCCAGGGCCCTCCCATCGTTGAAAACCTCGATTGAAACAAGGCTCAAGGCTCCATTCGCGCCCTCGAAACTCAGGGACATATTCTTATCGAAACCCTCGCCTACTATTTCAAGCGGGAAGGTTCCCCCGGAGGGGAGTTCAACCGCACTTAGGCTATGGATAGAGAGCGCCTCGGTGGATTGAATTGTTAGAACTCCGGGAACCGTGAAGGTTTTACCGGAAATATCGCGCGCCTCCAGGTTCCATCTGCCTGCCTCTAGCGAATTCGGCAGCCGAATTAGGTAGCGGTTTCCATCCTTCCGCCATTCCGTGCTAATCCGGCTATCGTCCTTTATCAGATGGAGGCTGGTGCCCTCTCTGAATTTTGTCGACTCCACTACTAGGATCTTAGCGCCCTCTCCCTCGGCGATGTCGAGAGGGGATACAAGCCGGAAATGGGGAATCCTCGAGCTTTTTATTCTTAGCGGCAGCCAGGCTGTGCTGCTGTCCTCCTTGGAGAATGCATTCAACGTGGCGATTCTGTACTCGTAAAGGCCCGGGGCCAAATTCAGTCTTATCTCGTTCGCGCCGTGTTCCTTATCGAGAAACACCTGTCCATCGCGGCGAATCCGGATACGAAACAAGGAGGCGTCGGATTCCCATCTCAGGATAACCGAGCCCTCCCTGCTCATCACCACGCTCGATTCCTGGGCAGGGCCTGCCAGAGCCGGCATTAGAAGGAGTAGGGCGGCCCATTTCGGAAAACCGTGGAAAAGGCAAAATTTAGCGGGGTGCCTTACCATCTCCAGCCCCCTTCAATCTTCGGTTGAATGGAAAATTCGTTATATCCGTCGATTGAGCTTTTCATCATGGCGTTGGCGGTGGCATTTACGAAGAAGCGCCGCGTGATATCCCATCGAAGTCCCAAATCGAAACTCATGGCAAAGTTTATCGAATTCTTGGGATAGAGAAGTTTATTGAACGCCGGGTCGCTGGCACCAGGAGCCAGTTCCGGGCCAATATAATCGCGTAGCGTAAGGCCGATTCCAAAGCCAATTTGAGCCAGGAAGTTCAGTGGGAAGTCGAACCAGGTGGTGTAACTGATTCCGAGCAGGAAGGCCAGACTATGGTGTCTTTGCACCTCAATTTCATTGTTGAAGTTTTCTAGAACATCGATAAGCTTGCTCTGGGCGTAGCTTGCCGAGAGATGCCATTCTAAGCCGTCTAGGTAGGGCAGCCTTCGCAGTAAGTCATTTTCGATATCCCGGGAGTATCCCAGCGAAAATCCCAGGAAGCCAGGCTGGAAAACAACATTAGAAAAAGATCCAGATTCAATGCCAGTGTCTCCGAGCCGTATAACGGGTTTCCACCCGCCATAGACCGCATTGGGGTATTCTGAGAGAGAGCGAGGCTCCTTCTCATCAATCTTCAGTGCCTTTCCAGATGAGGCCGTTTTTAGAGAGCGGATTCTCAGCCTTCTAATCCCTGTGTCGATTTCACCCGATGGGTTCACCAGCGAAAGAGAATACTGCCCTTCCGAGGCCTCCCTTAGATTCAGACTGAATTCAAAAACACCCTCCTCGCCCTGGTTCAGCTTCGCTATCGGAATTTCCGAGGGGCCGTCGATTAGTAGGGTAGCGTCTCCACTGAAGTCCCTAGCCCTGATTCGAAGCACGGCGTTCGGAATTCCGGTTGTAAATTCCCTCGGATTCACGCTAACTATCCTGGGTCGCGAGCCCTGGGATATGGTGAGTGCGTCTTCAAAGCGATCCTCGCGGCCATCGGGATTGGTCATTATAAGATGCCAGATATCGGCACCGGGCAGCTTTTTCCCCCCACTCAGGGCTATCTCTATCCAACCCTCGGCAGCTGAGTCCGATGTCTCCCAGCTCAGCCGCAGCTTCTCGCCCTTGGCGTTTTCGAGCGCGAAAGTGGTGGATTGCTCTTCCCTGTCTACCAGCCCGCTCACCCGTGCGAAGAACAGAGGCTCGGCGTCTTCATGAATTATCCGGGGGGATACATCGACTATGAAGGGGGTAAGGGGCGCGCTGATACTCAAACGGCTGGACTCGCCGACAGTCCTGATGTTCCCAAATGCGTCTACCACCTTGATTTGGAAGTCATAATCGCCGGGTGGAAGGAAGAGCGGGATAGAGGACACCTCGCTCCGGGTTTCAAATACGAGCCTGCCCTGCTGTCTTACCTCCACCAGGTAGTGATCGGCACCGGCAACGGATTCCCATTCGATTTTTTCCTGTGCAGAGGCCGAGGAGGCCAGGAGGATCAGCAGGAAGAGAAACATCGGTCCCTTGCCCCTATTAGTCCGCATATTGTAGCTCGTTGCTAAGCATTTTCGGTTCCTTATCCGCTACATTTATCGAAAGGGCAAAGGGCACCCTAACCACGGGGCTCGTCCGGGTAATTCCTATATCGAGATAGTCGACGCGTGATTGGACTGTAAATGTGAAATTTCCAACATCCAGAATTTCGAGATTCTCCAATGTATATGTGTTGTCGGTCCAACCTACTTCCCTAATAAGGGGCACACTCGAATTACCCATGTAGAGAGCCAAATCGTATACCGTGGCTCCCTCTTCGGCCTGCCATTCGAAGTAAAGGCTCCTTTTCCCTGTCATGTCCAAGTTGGCTCCGGCCTTCGGGAATACTGGGACGGGTGGGGCCGGACTGGGAAAATCATCTACTCTGAATCTGGCTACCTGACTCCTCGGAGCCTCCTGTCCGAAGCTGTCCCTGGAACGCACGAGCCAGGAATAGTACCCGGGACTTAGGGATTCGAGGGATAGGCTGGGCTGCTCGCTTTGGTAGAGCCTGGTAAATTCCCTATTGCTAAGCTCGATGCTGTAGTTGTTCAAAGGCGGATCCTGCCGCCAGCTCAGGGTTACTCCGTCTCGCAAAGCCTCTATGGCCTCTATTGTGGAGTCATTCGCGGGATAGATTGGGATGGCCGGTGAGTATCGAACAAAGTCCCTTACTTCGAACTGATAAGTAGCGGTTTCGCTTCTAGCGGAGACACCTGAAGGCGGATTATCCCTTATCGAAGTGAGTTCGACGCTGTAAGCACCCTCGCTATCTGCCTGGGAGAACGAGAAGTTCCTGCTCAAACCGTTTACGTGCCTGTCCAGGCCCACGATAACTCCATCTTGGTTTCTAAGCACTATTTCGTAGGCATCCGCACCGGGCGATGGGTTCCAGCCTATGGTGATGGTATTAGAGCCGGCAATCCCGATGGCCGAGCCGGGGCTCGGATTACTGAGTTCCGGAGGCCTGAAGTCCGCTCTCGAGATAAATTGGGCTTCCCCGCTTCGAAGTAGCAATCGGCCCTTGTCATCGAGAATCTGTATACTCCATGCGTAATCACCCTCGCCCGGGAGCATTGTGGTGAATGATTCGCCCTGCAGTAGGGCATCGACAATTCTGCCTCGTCCGCCTTCATTCAACCCTCCGATTCTGCTCAGCAGGAACCTGGCGGTGCCGGGGATATCGCTGCGCCAGATGAAGCTGTGAGACGTGAAGGGTTTCAGCTCCTCACCGGGGGCGGGATCGATAAGCTCCACTATTCCGCTTTGGGGACGAACGGTGAAGCCGCGTGTTTCCGAAACCGGAACTTCGATCCCATCAGAGGCAATTGCTTCGACGCGCCAGTAGTATATGGCGGCCTCGGGTGCCGGAAGCAGGGTTTTCCAGTTTTCAGGTCCGTCTCCCACGGCCACTATGTCGCTCATTTCCCGATTTCTTGCCACGCTTATCCGATATGAAACTATGTCGTCGGCCGCGAGCCACCTGAACGGGATGCCGTCTCGAACGTCCAAACTTGATAGCGAGGCATTTTCAACGGGGCTGATTAGCACAACAGGTTCGTGTTCGATGCGCCTCTCCAAAACAAAGTATCTGGGTTCTGAACTCAGCGGATTGCTAAGCTTACCTCGCTGGTAGCGGGGAATTACGCGCCACCACCAGCTGCCCTCCGCTAGGTTTTGAATCAGTATGGAATTGCCGGCAACCTCCCGCACGATTCTCGGGTTGGAGAAAGATGAATTTTGGCTTAGTTCCACCGTGTAGGAACTCGCATACGGTGCGCTACTCCATCTAAGGGAAACACCTGGTGCCTGTCCGCGGAATGGTATGTTCAGACCCGACGTGGGGGCTATCGACTCTATGCGCCGCGCCAGGCCGATCGAAAACTCGTTTGTGGGGCCGGCATCCCCGCCCTCCGATTCGAGAACCCTCCAATACCAATTACCCGGTTCCAGGTTCAGCGATGCGTTCGAATCCGCTCTGATTCGAGCGCCGTCGATATTCGAGAAGGTTGAATCGGTTGAAACCTCGAGAAGAGAGCTGGGCCAATCGGCTAAAACACGCCAGGCAAAGTCTACCGGCACCTCGGTCTCATAGTTCAATAGAAGGGCGTTGGGACTCGGTTTCTCTGCCACGACCGTTATGTTTCTCTTGGTTGTATTCCCGGTGTTTTTGTCGAATTGCAGGATGGCGTTACTGCCCACCTGTGTTCTTTGATCATTTATCAGCACGGTTGCCTCGCCTTCTGAAACCGAAACGCTGAGCTGGTTATCCAAGTCGTGATTCAAATTCACAAGTCCCCTATCCGCATAAATCAGCGCACCCTCCGTGCTAATGGTTAAACCCGGCTGTCCCCTGGCGGACAATTTACCGCCAACCAGGTTGACGCTTCTCATACGTCCTAGAAGGTCGAACACTATGTATGTATCGGATCCCATCGTTATCTCGTCGAAAACCTCACTGCCATCGCTGTCGGTTCTTCTGAGGAAGATGATGGCGTTGGAGCCTTTCATGGTTCTGATGGAATCGAGATTGAAGATTTCCTCGTCTCCAAAGATGCTGTCCCACTTGCTTTGCCTGTTGAAGCGCCGCTGCACCTGGCCCCGAATTTCCACTATTTCCCCAACCGCGATTCCATCCACGAACTCTGCCGTCTTGTTGAGTTCGTTTTGAAAAAGCCATCCGAAGAATAGCGCCGAGGATAAGAGGAATATGCTTACGATGATATTACGAATCGAGGATTTCATACTTGGTTTCCTCTGAAATTTTTCCCGAAACGCTGGTAATCCCAATCATAGTCCTTAATTCATCGAGGGACTTGGGCCGGATTTCGTCGTCCATGCGCCCGAGAACCGCGTAGATTGGCTGAGGCTCGGACTTGCCCTTAACCTTGATTCTTTGCAAAGGGACAAGACTGAATATGCCTTCAACACGGTTGGCTGTCGACTGTGATATAATGATATCGGTGCCCATCGGCTTGTTTAGAGCTTCGATTCTGCTGGCCAGATTAACCGTATCTCCCATATGGGCCCATTCCATTTTGCTCGATGGATCGCCCATTATTCCCACGGTGGCCGGCCCGCTGCTTAGGCCGCAGCCAATTTGGAAGATAGGTCTTTCGACACTGCCCCTGTCTATATTGAACTTTCTAAGCGCCGCCCTCATCATTAACGAGGCATTTATAGCGTTCTCGGCAGGGTTTTCAAGCTGGTGCATGCTTCCCCATACGGCCATTACCGCGTCTCCGATAAACTTATCGACGGTGCCTTGTGTTTGCTCTATGTAGGGCACCATGGCTCTGAAGTACCCGGAGAGATTATCTATAACCAATTGCGGATCTCCCATTGCCTCGCTCATGGAAGTGAAATTCCTTACATCGGAGAAGAAAACCGTTACCTCCTTGGTTTCGGCATGTTCGGGAAGGGTATCATCATCTATCATCTGGGCAACCTGCTTGTTGACGAAGCTTTCAGTCTTCTGAAACAGGCGTTCCCTCGCCATCAAACTAGGTACCATCGATGAGAAATTTCGAGCCAATAGACCTACCTCGTCCTTGGTTCTCGGACGTATCGTGATATCGTAGTTCCCAATCTTTATTTGCATCGTTGCGGAAGTTAATTCCTTGAGCGGATTAGAGAGGCTTTGCGAGAAAAAATATACTCCGAGTATCGCAAAGGAAAGTACGATGCCGAGAAGAGACCAGTTCAAGATACGGATCGATCTTACGACGGCAAAGGCGTCTGCCTCTCTAACCGTTGTAATAACGCCTAGATTACCGATTGATATAAGGGCAAAGGAGCCCATCACGCTGAGCAATCCTTCTTCTGTTTCTTCTTCGTAAAGTATCTGCCCCCTCGGCAAACCCTGCGTGTACATCTTCTCGAATATCTCGGAATTTCGCAGATTCTCGCCACCTAATACCCTCGCGGAATCCGGATGCGCCAGTATCTCTCCCTCTGAATTAATAATCATCGTGGTTGTGAAGCCCTCTTGGCTTTGTACACTCTCCGCCAAACTCGCGCCCACATCGGCGAGTACCACAAAGGATTGTCGTTCGGTTCCAAATAAGAAAGGCGCGAACAATGCGATAACCGGTGAATCCAGATTCGGTATCAGCGGAGATACGTTTATTACAAGCGTTTCGCCGCCCCGAGCCCTATTGGCAGTTTCAAGATTGGCTCCTATGATACTCTCGAGGATTGCCGACTCATTGAATATACCGCTTGCCCTGAACCAATCTCGATTGGAAAAACCAAGTTCGCTGCCCGGAATGCCGACAAAGATGAGCGATCTGGAATTGGCGAAGAAATCCTCAACCAGCAAGGCGTCTCCGCTGGACGCTAAACCAATCTGGAACAGCAGATTCGCTGAGTCGAAGAGTTGGAGAATTTCCTTTTCGGATTGATTGGCAACCGTCTGAGAGAGCGAGATATTGTTGTCTCTTATCCTGTTCTCCGTCTCTCTTTCAAAGAAGTATAGAGAAATATAGGTGAGAATGGACATCGCCGCGACAACGATTAGCGAAACAATAATGATGAGTTTCATACTTACTGGGAATTGTGTTCGAAGTTTGCTGTTTTCAGTTTCTCTTTGCATATCACCTTTCCTAATTCGGAATTCTGGGAACTCGCGCCAATAGTATACAGCATCATTGTGATAATAACCTCAAAATATTTGCGCGAATTTCAGAATATTATTATTGATTGCTTTTTGAAGCAGGCCCCGATGCTCTAAGCGAATCTATTTCCGAAATTCCGAGGCTAAGGTGATAGCTGGGTTGCTTAGGGTGGATTTCTCGATAATCGGCGCGGATCCACTACCGCCTTGTGCGTCCCGGCCGAATAAGCATAGCCGAGAACGATGCCCCTGTAGCAGGGTTCTCTGCTGTCTCCTAATCGACTCGATCGAAGTCCGCTCACCTACCTGCGACCCGTCCAAGTGGCACTTCCCTCAATTTCGATTGTGAAGTTCATATCGCAGCTCCTTTTTACTGCCTCCAACGGAGTCGGTCTTAGACTGCTTCTAACATATCACATGGTAATTACCGCCCTGTTTACGAAAGCAGCTTGTCGGGGCGTGTTGATTTCGGAGTGAGATGGGCTTTACTCCATATACTGAACTTGGAACTATATCTTCCATGGTTTTATTCGATAAAAGAACGGAACTGGCCTTTCCGAGTTTTGGCATCGAAATCCCAACCTTTGACTCGAGGAAAACTAATACGCTATCGGCCCTGAGTAAAAGCCGCGGATTAAGGGGCTCAAAATTCAGATGGTTAATCGAAGGATTCGAGGATACATACACGCTCAACGATTTGCTGAGGGTTAATACCAGGAATTATGCCGGTGGCTTCTTCGATTCGAGAGCGGAGGAAAGACTGATATCCGCCTTTGAGTTGGTAAATTCCGATGGCTCCCGCAACCGTTGGACACCGGAGAAGGCCCGCAGACCCCTGAGAGACTTGGTGCCTCGTCTTCTAAAAATGGAGGCCGGAACCTATAGGGCATCCAGAATTGCGCTGGAAACGGGCTTCTGCCACTACCTCGGCGGAGGCGCCCATCACGGACATCGAGATTTTGGCCATGGATTCTGCCCTCTAAACGACACGGCCCTGGCAATTCGCAAATTGCAGGCTGAGCGGGCCGTAAGCGCGGTTTGGGTTATAGATCTAGATGCTCACAAAGGCGATGGCACGGCTGCCATATTCGCGGATAGGGAGGAAGTTACAACCCTGAGCATTCATATGGCCCGAGGCTGGCCCATCGACGGCTCGCTCCCGAGAAACCATCCTTCGTGGATTCCGAGCGATATCGATGTTCCCATCGAGAGCGGAGAAGAGGGCTGGTATCTGGAGCGGCTCGAGGGAGCTTACAGGAAATTGAAGACTGCCGCGGATTTGGCGATTGTTCTAGCCGGCGCGGATCCCTGGGAAAACGATGCTCTGGCCTCCACGAAGCTTCTCAATCTCAGTTTCGAAGAGGTAACGCAAAGGGACAGACTCACCTACCTATTTCTTGAACGCGCCGGGATTCCCTCGTTGTGGCTTACGGCCGGAGGCTATGGCAGGGATGCCTGGCGAATCCATGCGGCATTTTTGGAGTGGGTTCTCCTTAGACGTTTGGGTTGATAGCCGTTGCCCGCTGTTCTGATTAGGTGAGCAGAAGTTTTGCAATTTCGAAATAAACGGTCAGTCCCGCGATGTCGATTATGGTAGTCATCATTGGTCCCGCGGCCACCGCTGGATCGCCATTGAAACGACTTATGATGAATGGCATCAAACAGCCCATCAGGGTAGCGAAAAAAACCACCGACGCCAGCGAAATGCCAATCGCAAGGGCTTCCATGCCCCCGAGTTCCGGCGGAAGAAGAAAGCTTCGCAGGAAGATTATCCCACCCGTCGCCAGGCCAATCACCAATCCCGTTGCAAGTTCCTTCAAGAGCGCCTTGCCTATCAGTCGAAAATGCAGTTGGCCGGTCGCGAGACCTCGTATTATCAGTGTTGAGGACTGAGTGCCGGAATTGCCTCCTGTTTGGGTTATCACCGGAATAAACAGGGCGAGAAAGGCAAATTTAGTAATCAAAACCTCATAACCGGCCAGCACATTGGTGGTAATCGTTCCCGCCAGCAATAGAAGCGCCAGCCACGGCAAACGACGCCAAATAAGTCGTGCGATCGATGATTCGAGATAGGACTCGGCATCCCCCCCGATAGCGCCCATGCGATAGATATCCTCGCTCTGCTCCTCGCGGATAACGTCTATCATGTCATCGAAGGTTACGATACCCAGGAGCCGGTTCCATCTATCAACCACGGGAAGCGCGATTAAATCGTGGTCTTCCAGAACCCTTGCCGCTTCCTCCTGGTCGGTGTCCTCGCGAACACTGACAATGCTGTGTTCCATTATATCGGCTATTTTTACTTCATCCGCGGTCATTAGAATTTGCCGTAGGGAAACAACCCCTATCAATCTCTGCAAGCCGTCCACAACATAAACATAGTAGATGGTTTCCAGTTCTTCCGGCGCACGGCGGAGAAAGGCAAGGGCCTGATTCGCGGTGATATCCGCCCTGATAACAGCGTAGCGCGTGGTCATCAGGCCGGCGGCGTCATCGTCGTCGAAGCGCAGCAGAAATTCCGCCTCTCCGCGAACCTCTTCGCTCAACTGGCCCAATACCTCCGATCGAATCTCAGGGGAAACCTGTTGAATAAGGTCGACAAGGTCGTCAGGGTCCATAATCTCGAGCAAATCTCGCGTGGCCTGAATTGAAAGCGCCGCCACCAGGGACTTCTGCTCGGCAGCCGAGAGTTCGGCTATCAACTCGCCCCGAGTGTTCTGCTCCAAGGCCAGAAAGAGTTCGAGCGCTTGCTGATCGTCGAGTTCGTACCATCCTCCGGCCAGATCCGCCACGCTCAGTTCTTTGAGCGCCTCTTGAAGCCTATTGCCATCGAGCTTGAGCAGGCGCGTCAGTTCGCCTAGGCTATCACCCATTTCTCCAGTCTCCAACCAACAGTATTTCTCGTTCCAGGCGAATCCCCACCTCGGCCTCGACGCGTCTGGCAACCGCGAGCAGGATCGTTTCGATGTCCGTTGCGGCCGCGCCTCGATCGTTGATAACAATGTTCCCGTGCCAAGTCGAAACTGCCGCACCCCCGATTCTATACCCCTTCATGCCGCAGCGATCTATCAAAATTCCCGACGGCGTCCCGAACTCCCTGTTGTTTTTGAATGCGCTGCCCGCGCAGGGAAACCTGTAATGACCCTTCGAAAGCCTATTCTCCCTTTTGCTGAGCATCGCGTGCCTAAGTGCCTCCGAATCGCCCCTGGCAACGTCGAATCCTGCCCTGATGATTATGAGCTCCCCTCTCTGAAACAGGGATTTTTTATAGCCCCACTCATCTTCCGGTACGATCATCCTTTCAACTCTGCCTTCCCAGTCCATCACCTCAACCCAGGCTACGAAGTCCGATATCTGTGCTCCGTAGCATCTGGCATTCATCCACAGGGCTCCTCCCACCGTTCCCGGCATGCCGAAAAGAAAATCCAAGCCGGCCATTCCCGCCGAGCCCGCGCGCCATGCGGCATCCGAAATCGATGAACCCGAGCCCAGCACTAAAGCTCTCCCTTGGGCCTCGAATGAGTCGAAACTCCTCATATCGACAACCAAACCCCGAATTCCGGAATCGGCCACCAGCAGATTCGAACCTCCCCCTAGTATGAACGTTTCCAAATTCGCATGGCGCGCATCGACGATTAGATTGCGAAGGTCTTCCAAATCGGCCGGAACAGCGAAGAAGTCCGAATTACCGCCAATCGAGAAGCTTGTATGGTTCCACATGGGTTCTCGTTCGAGAAGAGGCCCCTTGCAGTTGAATATATTCACCGATTTGGTTATTTTTGGCACTTCATAATACTATGCCTAAGGGCGGGCGGGGACAAGACTCGCGTCGATATCGGCTACCGGGCTGCATCGGCCGAGCGCTCCGGAAAATGGCCTAGATTAGCCCCCAGCTCGATATTGGAGCGATATGCACAGCGCAACACTTCGACTCTACAATTCCGATGGCCGCGAACTTAGGGAATTCATACCTGTCGAATCCGGCAAAGTTCGCCTGTACTGCTGTGGCCCAACTGTCTACGACTACGCCCACATAGGCAATCTCAGGGCGTATACCCACTGGGACATACTGCGTCGCGCTCTCACTCAGTTCGGCTACCGAGTGAAGCATGTAATGAACATAACGGATGTAGGACACCTAAGCGACAACGCCGACAGCGGCGAAGACAAAATGCTGGAGAGTGCGCGAAGGCAAAAGATGTCCGTATGGGAAATCGCTGATTTCTACACCAAGGCCTTTTTCAAAGATATAGAGCGCATGAACATAGCCCCTCCCCATATAGCATGCAGGGCTACTGAGCACATACCTGAAATGATAGAGTTGGTTCAACGCCTTGTCGAACGCGAACTAGCCTATGTGGAGAGCGGGAATGTCTACTTCGATACCGCCAAGGTTTCCGATTACGGTCGGATGGCCCTAATCGACAAGCAGGATTTGCGACATGGCAGCAGGGTGGACATAGATGAGAACAAGCACAGTCCGCTGGATTTCGTGCTCTGGTTCACCAAGGGTAAATTCGAACACCAGGCCATGCTATGGGATTCTCCCTGGGGTAGAGGCTATCCAGGCTGGCACCTCGAATGTTCTGCAATGGCCACGAAATACCTGGGTGAACGAATCGACATACACACGGGAGGGGTAGACCATATCCAAGTTCATCACACTAATGAAATCGCACAAAGCGAAGGGGTCCTGGGTCATCGTTGGGTGAATTACTGGATACACAATGAATTCCTTATCATAAAGGATCGGAAGCTATCAAAAAGCGAGGGCGAAATTATTACACTCCAACAGCTATGCGACATGGACTACCACCCCCTCGACTACCGCTACTTTTTATTAGGCGCTCACCATCGCACTCAGCTGGTATACTCCCAGGAACTGTTGAAGAATGCCCGCATGGCCAGGAAGTCCCTCAATCACCGCATCGATGCGCTGAGAGAAGAAATCGGAAGGGAGGGGAGCAATGGCGTTACGAGAGGTTCGAACGCGGCGAATTCCAGAGTGGAAGAGATGGATAGATTCGGGCAGGGCGGCGTCAGGCTGAAATCCTTTTATGCGGCCCTCGGCGAAGATCTGAACACTCCAAGGGCATTGGCGGAGCTGTGGCTGCTCTTGAAGGATAGGAGCATTCACCCGGAGCATAAGCTGAATACAATCCTCGAAATGGATAAGGTACTTGGCCTCGATCTGGCCGACTCCGAGGTTTCCGAGATGGTGCCAAGCGGAGAGCTAAGCGAATTGCTGGGCAGGCGCCAGAGGGCCAGAGAGGCCAAGGACTGGGCCACCGCCGATCGAATCAGGAATAAGCTTCTCGAGCTTGGATGGAAAGTGAGCGACCGAGAGAGCGGTTCCAAGCTGGAAAAGGTTTGATGGTTCCAAAATCCAAGAAAAACAGTAACCACCTGGTTCTCCAGTTGTTATCATGAATGAGGGGGAGAGGAGTAACCAAACATTTTCGGAGCTCTTCGATGAATTCTACACGCGTTTGCTGCAGATAGCCTGGCGGATTTGCGGCAGCTCGGAGGTAGCCGAGGAGCTTTGCCAAGAAGCCTTCCTGAGATATTACGAGCGAAGGAAGCGATTGCCCCAGGGCAGGGAAGCGAGATATTGGCTGATAAGAGTGGTGAAGAATTTGGCCCTGAGTTATGAAAAGCGAGCTCGCCGAGAACTGGAAGCCTACCGGGAGCTTGCCAATAAACCGATGCGCGAGTCGCTGAACCAAGGCGAGGCCGCGGTGCTATCCGATGAATCGCGAAAATATGTTCAGGAAGCTTTGCTGAGAGTGCCCTATAAACTGAGGGTGGCTCTGATACTGAAAGAGTATGCCGAATACCCCTACTCGGTTATCGCCCGGATACTGCACATTACCGAAAACAATGTTAAGATTAGAATCTTTCGCGCTAGGCAGCATTTGCTGCGGTATCTGCAAAAGGGAGATTTATATGTGCCCTAAGGCTTATAAGCTCTCAGCTTATTTTGATGGAGAATTACCGAAGCGCCGGGTAGAATCGCTAAGCGAGCACATTCAATCCTGCCGGGCATGCCGTTCCACGCTGCACATATTTGAAATCCAGAGAAAAAGTTTGCGTAGTCCCGCGATTGCCGGCAATCCGGATAACTATCGCAGGTTTTGGAATTATGCAGGAGAGGCGAAATTGACGCGAGCGCGTAGACCCGGGTCTATCATGGTGCCCCTTCCCCTGGCCATTGCCGCGCTCATATTGATTTCAATTCTTGGAGCTTTGAATCTCGTTCCCAGGTTCATGGCCGAAGCCCGTACATTGTCCTATGCGCCCGAGGTGATAACATTTTCAGTGTCCCCGGATGAATTGGAGAGCCTGCTCAATTATCTCGAGGAGAAGAGGACAGCTTCCGAGCGAAGCTCGATATACACCCTGCCTCTGCCTTTCACGCCCCTTGGCGATCCCCTGATAGTGCGATCGGTCGCTGTGGAGGGAGAAGAACCTTGATAACATCGCCCGCCAAATTCGGCCTTTGTGCCGAAGCGTTTCTGTTTCTTTACCTGCTAACCGCGCCCGCGGCCCAGGAAGCTTCAGTTAACGTCGAGGGGCTTCTTGAAGACGCTCTCTACCTGCTGATCGATGTGGATATTCGCATACCCGAGAATCAAACCAAAATATGGGAAACCAGGGTGGAGAAAATCACGGTTCCGGGACGACCCGTGGAACTGAGTTTGTACGGTGAGAATTCCTCTCTCAGGGTGGGATTAACCCTTTATCCCGCCGAAAGGGATAAGCTGCTCCTTGTGGCCAAAAGCGAAATCCGGATTGGCTCGGAGGATTACTCGAGTACGCTTACAAGCCTACCGGTGGAATATCGAGATGCGGTGTACTACTATCCCCTGGGCCGCTCATCCGAGCTTATCGAATATATGGAGGTTCGGATGGCTATCGAGGTTACGCCCTACTTGGATACCCTGAGCGAGGAAGATCGCGATGCCATCGAATCCGCTCTGGATTCCACCGCTCAATTCGATCTCTCAAGGGAGTCATCCGAGAGCAAGTGAGAGGCACCGTATTCTCTCATTGGGCGGTCGCGGCTCTTCTATGCGCGGCTCTGAGCGTCTTTCTTGTGCTGACTATAAGATATCAGAGAAGGCCGACAATCCTCGAGTTGGATAGGTTGACTGCCGGCCCGGGCGAGCAAATAGAGATTCGGGGAAGGTTTTTTGGCAGGGTTTTGGATGGTTCGAAGCTTTTTATCGGTTCCCTACCGCTCAGTTCTATCAGCATCTTGGAATGGGAGGATAATCGTATTCTGGCAAGGGTTCCCCGCGGCGAGGGCACTGTAATCGTCAAGGTTAAAACTCTATCCGGTGTTTCCAATGGGATGGTTCTCGGCGATGAAACTCGTTTTCCGAGGATCGAGTATGGTCCCTGGCTGCCTGGAGCGCCCTACATCAGATATGCCGAACCTCAGAAACTTCGAATCGGAGAACTCATAACCCTATATGGGGAGGGTTTTGGGAATAAACGCGGCAATGGGCGCATTTGGGTAAACAATCGAGACACAATACCGCGCTTGGGCGCGGAAAAACCGGATTTCAGTCTCTACATGGAGGCGCGCAATATCGGCAAGTGGACAGAAAATATCGTTCAATTCTGGATGCCTGAGAACGCGTCCGACGGGAATATCTACCTCCAAAAGGGCACCGCACTTAGCAATCCATTTTCGGTGGAACTCAACGAGGACGCGGGGGAGATTCTACAAGGCGAGGCATTTCACTGGTCACTCCGGCAGGAGGTTCTAATCGATGAGGTTAGTTCGACTCCTCATAACGCGCTTTATCTCCACATACCCTCTCCGCTTGCCGGTATTGGACAAGAGGAGGCGGTGGCGCTGGATGCGTATAGCGAGAAGCCATATTCCCCCATCAGTAAGAGAGAAGGTCTGAGTCTCTATCGAATGGAAAATCTGGAGAACGGTGAAAGCTCCAGTATAATCAGGCAGATTTTCGTAAAAACCCGCTCGGTTAAGGTTAACGTTCGCAGGGAAACCTCATACCACCCCTCCCACCCTGAAATCATAGCTGGCCTTGCTCAGGATGAGTGGGTAAGGCCGGATTTAGTTGCCGGCTTGGGTTCCAGTCTAGCTGCAAACAGGCAGGGTAACTGGTCTAAATCCAGGGCCATATACAACTATGTTATCGATAAATTCTCGTTCGATGAAAATTCGGAAGGCCAATCCGTTGAGAAGTATATATCGAGCAATTCGGCCGACAGCCTTGGCTACGCCCTGTTGTTCACTTCGATCGCAAGGGCAGCGGGAATTCCGGCTCGGCCGGTGGGCGGAATCCTCGTTCCGGACGATCTCGGCGCCAGGCCCTGGTGGTGGAGCGAAATATGGATAAATGGAATTGGGTGGATTCCCGTCGATCCGGCACTGGGAGATTCGCCGGGAGGCATGGGACTGCCTAAATTCGAGGAGAATCCAGCCGATTACTATTTTGGAGCCCTCGAGGGGAAGCATATAGCTTTTTCCAGGGGAATTTTGGACTCGTCGGCATTGCAGCCTGAGCCGCGATTACGCCGGGCGGAGAACTTTTATACGCTTCAAGGAGCCTATGAGGAACTCTCGGGCAAGCTCGAGAGCTATCGCAGCAACTGGTTTGTTCCCGAGGTAACGGCGCATCGCCGATAAAGCCGATGCCGCTTGCAAGCAGAACGCGCACGGGGTATCCTTCCCGCGATATACCCAGTACGGAGAGAGAACTTGCTTGAATCTCTGGTAGAATCGGATGCGGAACTGAATGCGGCCATACTGCTGGAACTTTCCCGTCAGCAGAACCGTTTAGAACTAATAGCCTCGGAAAACTACGTATCGCGGGCCGTGCTCGAAGCGACGGGCTCGATACTTACGAATAAATATGCCGAGGGCTATCCGTCTAGGCGCTACTATGGCGGCTGCGAGTATGTGGACATAGTGGAGAATCTCGCAAGGGAGAGGGCTAAAGGACTCTTCGATGCCGAATACGCCAATGTTCAACCACATTGCGGCACCGGCGCCAATATGGCCGCCTATAGAGCATTGATGAAACACGGCGATACCATGCTAAGCATGGAGCTCTCCCAGGGCGGGCACCTTAGTCATGGATCGGCGGTCAGTTTTTCGGGAAAGGACTACAATGTAGTTAGCTATGGGGTTAGCAGGGATAGCGAGATTATCGATTATGATAATCTCCGTGAACTGGCACTTAGGCATCGGCCGCGAATCATTGTAGCCGGCGCGTCGGCCTATCCGCGCATATTGAACTTCAAGAAATTCCGGGAGATAGCCGATGAGGCGGGCTCCCTATTGATAAGTGATATGGCCCATATCGCGGGCTTGGTGGCGGCAGGAGAGCATCCAAGTCCGGTGCCTCATTCCCATGTTACCACCTGTACCACTCATAAAACTCTTCGCGGACCCAGGAGCGGCCTGATTCTAATCGGCAAGCTCCTTGAGAACGACATGGGAATTACCGCGAAGAAATCGGGAAGAGTCAAGAATTTAGGAGAAATCATCGACAGCGTGGTTTTCCCAGGGCTCCAGGGAGGGCCTCTGGTGCACATTATAGCGGCCAAGGCCACGGCCTTTCATGAAGCATCGAAAGACAGCTTCAAGGCCTATCAGAAATCGGTGAAGAAAAACGCGGGCGCTCTGGCAAAGCATCTTACTGAAAACGGATTGCGACTTGTTTCGGGTGGTACGGATAATCATCTGATTCTGGTAGACCTGAGTTCCATGAATGTCAGCGGCAGGGATGCGGAGAAGTGGCTGGATATTGCCGGATTAACCGTGAACAAGAATGCTATTCCCTACGATCCGAAGCCGCCTAATATCGCCTCGGGTATCAGAGTGGGAACGGCGGCCATTACCAGCAGGGGACTCGGGGAAACTCATATGCCGGAAGTGGCCTCATATATAGTCGAAGCGTTGAAATCCAATGGGGATGAGGTTCGACTCAGGAGGGTAGGCAACAAGGTGAAGGAATTGTGCAATCGCTTCCCAGTGTATTAGAGAAGCTGAAAAAATTCCAATTGCTTGACGGCGCTCGCGGTTGCTCCTTAGAATGAATGTAGTTGGTAAATCTGATTTTCGCGGGGTTTTAACGGTGTTTGGCGTTCATCCACTTTTGCATGGAAATTTTTTGGAGTCGCTATGAGTAATCCCTTGCAACTGGGCCTGGTTACTTACAACAAGGGCGCCTATATCACTATTGAAGGAAAAAACGCGGGTCTCTTCTACATAATACGTTCCGGCAGGGTTAGAATCGAGAAGGACTTGAAAATCCCGGAGGAGGAAGACGAATCCATTCTCAAACCAGGCGATTTTTTCGGCGTTGTATCCACGATGAGCAACCACAATCACATCGACAATTCCGTTGCTCTGGATGACTGTACTCTGATTACTGTTCGATCGGATCAATACTCGCTTCTAATCGAACGAAACACACCCGTGGCTATGAAAATTATCAATGGATTCTCGCGTCAGGTTCGGCAGTTGGATCAGGCCCTTACCCGCCTGACGTTCAAGAGTTCCGCGGAGGTTGATGAGCGTCACCTGTTCCATGTGGCGGAGTACTATGCGAAGCAGAGTCAGTTCAATCAGGCCTATTACGCCTACTACAAGTATTGCGAGACAAATCCAAATGGTTTGAATGTGGAACTCGCAAAGCAGCGTATGGAGAAAATAAGGCCGTACGCAAAGACTGCCAATCTCAACCCCGATACTTCCCAGTTTATTCGCCAGTACCCAAAGGATACGATGTTATTCGCGGAGGGTGAAAGTGGCCCCGAGCTCTTCATTATCCAGAAGGGGAGTATCCGGATTACGAAGATAGTCAATAACAATGAGGTACTGCTGGCATTGCTGAAGTCGGGCGATATTTTTGGTGAAATGGCCCTACTAGAGAATAAACCGCGGAGCGCATCGGCTATTGCCCACGAGGATTCGATTATCATGGCTGTAAATCGAGCGAACTTCAAAAGTATGGTGGTAGAGCAGCCCAAGGTGATTTCCAGACTCACGTCTTCGCTGGCCGAAAGGATATGGAATTTGAACCGGCAGCTTCGAAACACCCTGATTGAAGATCCCATAGGCCGCCTTTACGACAGTTTGCTGCTGGAACTTGAAAAGGATAGGAGGGATACATCTTCCCGCCAGTCCCACACCTTCGGTTTTGGGCCAAATGAGCTTATTAACATGCTGGGATTGGCAAAAGACGCCGGACGGGGAGCGATAGGAACTCTGACGGAAAGAAGGGATCTCTCGATTATCGACAATAAAATCTACTGCTCGGATATTTCTCAGATAAAGAAATCCGCGGATTACTATAAGAAGATGGAGATTCGCAGGGAGTCTCGCAGAGAACGTGCCCGCCAGTAGGGAGCGATCCGCGCGAACTGGCGCTGTAGCAGCTGGGCGGCAAGAATCCGCACCGATAGCTTCCTCGTGAAACGATGGCGAATCCGTCAGCTACTTGCAGTTACCGAGCATTTACTGTGAAAGCGTTGCCCATGGCTTGGTCTCCGCTGCTCGCGGGGCAGGCCGATGCCGCGGGCCGCGGCTTGGATTCGCCTAATGTTATGTCTGCTCCTTCTGTAAATTGAGTTAGTGTATCCGGTTCGCGGCTGATGCCGGGCGAATGAGGCCTGCCGAACCGCGGGCTCGAGGTTCGCTTACCGACTACAGAGTGTTGGAATGCGGCAGACTCTGTTCCTCCAATCATGGAAAACCGATACTCCCTGATCTAGTTTCGATTGGAATTCCCAGGCTAGTATTACCAATATGACTGCTTATGGAGTTGCTGCCATGGAGGCGATTGAGCTGCGGAAGACTTATAACCCGAGGGATTTTGAGGAAAGAATCTACCATATGTGGAAGGAGGCAGGCCATTTCTCGCCTCGAGCGGGTGGAAAGGGTTGTTTTGTTATTGTGATTCCACCGCCCAATGTTACCGGTGATTTGCACATGGGGCACGGATTGAATTGTGCGCTGCAGGATATCCTGGTTCGATATTGGCGGATGCGGGGACGTGAGACACTTTGGGTTCCCGGAACGGATCACGCCGGAATCGCGACTCACAATGTGGTCGAACGGAGGTTGAGGAAAAGGGGACTTGAACGGATGGATTTAGGCAGGGAGGGATTCATCGAGGAAACTTGGAGGGTTAAGGATGAGCATCATGAGATTATCAAGAGTCAGTTGGAGAGTATTGGGGTTTCCTGCGATTGGGATAGGGAGCGTTTTACGATGGACGAGGGATGCTCTCGTGCGGTCCGTGAAGCCTTTGTAACCCTCTGGGAAAGGGATTTATTATATCGGGGCGAGTATCTTGTAAATTGGTGCACCTCGTGTGGAACAGCCCTGTCGGAAGATGAGGTTGAGCATGAGGAGAGGGTGGGGAGGCTGTGGGAAATTCGTTATGCGTTTTCCGATGAGAATGGCCATATGGAGGGAGGTGGCCCCGGATGGATTAGCGTTCAAACAACTAGGCCGGAAACCATGTTCGGTGATGTAGCGGTAGCCGTAAATCCAAACGATCGACGCTATAGTGATTTTATTGGAAAGAGGGTTCTAATACCGATTATAGATAGAGAGGTTCCGATTATCGCGGATTCCTATGTGGATAAGGAATTCGGCACTGGAGCTCTGAAGATTACCCCAGCCCATGATATGAATGATTTTGAAATCGGAAGGCGGCATGGCTTGGAGCGAATTCGCGTAATAGATGGAACCGGAAATATGAATGAGGCCGCGCCGGAATTTATCAGGGGGCATTCCGTGGCCGAGGCTAGGCGGCTAACGGTTCGGCGCCTGGAAGAGGAGGGCGCACTCGTGGATTCCAGGGAGTATCGACACCAGGTTGGTCACTGTTATCGCTGTTCCACGGTGCTTGAACCCTTTCTTTCGAATCAGTGGTTTGTGAGAATGGCGCCGCTGGCAAAAAAAGCCCTGGAGGCCTGGCATAGGGGAGAGATAGCTTTCTTTCCGAGGAAGTGGGGAAACACTTATAGGCATTGGTTGGAGAATATTCGAGACTGGTGTATAAGCCGGCAGATATGGTGGGGACATCGAATTCCCGCTTGGTTTTGCAAGGGATGCGGCAAGCTCCTTGTACTTCGCGCCGATCCTTCCTCTTGCCCCCACTGCGGCCGTGGGGATTTGGAAAGGGATGAGGATGTTCTGGATACCTGGTTTTCCTCCTGGCTCTGGCCCTTCAGCGTCTTCGATTGGCCTCTTAAGTCCGATGATTTACTCCGCTACTTTCCTACCACAAGTCTTGTTACCGCTTACGATATCATTTTCTTCTGGGTGGCCCGGATGATTATGGCGAGTTTGGAATTTACGGGGAAAATTCCATTCCGGGAAATCTACATTACGGGTTTATGCAGGGATAAGCAGGGTAGAAAGATGTCTAAGAGCCTGGGAAACGGCGTTGATCCTCTGGAGGTGGTGGATAGGTATGGCTCGGATGCGATGAAATTTTCCCTGGCCTATATTTCGGCTCAGGGAGAGGATATCCCGATGGATATGGACACCAACAGAATAGGTTCGAGATTCGCGAACAAAATCTGGAATGCTGCCCGCTTTGTCCTTATGAATTTGGAGGGGCGAAGCTTTGTAGACTTCGAGAACGCCGAATTGAGCATTGCCGATCGTTGGATTATTCATCGTTTCAACAATGCGGTTGGCTTAGTGGAGGAGGCCATGGCGACTTATCGATTCGATGATATGGCTCATGCGGTGTACGAGTATTTTTGGAACGACTACTGCGATTGGTATGTAGAATACGCCAAACTCGGGCTTTATAATGGCTGTGAGGAGGAGAAGAATCGAACCATTACTCTCCTCGTTTATATGCTGGAGGAAGCTCTGAAACTGCTGCATCCCTTCCTTCCCTTCATTACGGAGGAAATATGGGGTAAGCTGCCCGACAGGAAGGAATCGCTGATTGTTACGGCATATCCGGAAACGGATTCGGCGCGCGAGGATGAGGATGCGGAGGCCGCATTCAATATCTTGAAGAGCATAGTTAGCGATGTTCGCACTCTCCGGAGTGAATTTCGGATACCTCCTTCGACACCTGCCAAGATTCGGATCGATGCCTCCAGGGAAGTTCTGAAGGCAATGGCGGAATCGTGGGACACCGCGGCCTTGCTATCGGGTTCCGACAACCTTGCCGTACTGCAAAAGAAAGAATCCTTGGATGGATCTGTGGCGGTTGTTGGATCCGGCTTTACGGCGCATGTTTTCATTCGTGATTTGATTGACGTCGATGCAGCTATTTCCAGGTTTCGAAATTCTCTGACCAAGACGGAAAAACTAATCGAGGGGAAAGAGAGGAAATTGCTGGATGAGAATTTCATATCAAGAGCACCCGCTGATGTTGTGGATAGGGAACGGGTGAAATTGACCTCGCTGCAGGATGAGGTGCGAAGGAGCGTTACGTATCTGGAGGCTCTCGAGGGCAATTTGAAGCAGATGGGGAAGGAAGTTGCCAAGAGCGATTCCGATGCCCCTAACTAAGTTGATTTCGTGAACTGGATTGTGGGAGGTTTAGATTCTTGAAAAGGATTTTCCTGTTTATAGTCTTAATTGGTGGAATTGCCATACTGGTATCGGTTTTGTCGGATCCGACGAGGCAAGAAAGGATTATACATGCGATTGAAGGCTCGACGGGTGTTGATTTGGACTCCATACCCAAAGAGTCGATAGAAAATACCGGTCGGGCCTTGGGTAAGAAAACGGGGCAGATACTAAAGGATCTAGGGGATACCCTAACAGATCCCAAATTGCGTCGTTCATTGGAGAAATGGGGTGAGGATGCCTTGGAGAAGCTTGACGAGAAGCAATTGGAAAAACTGAAGAGAGAGCTGAGGGCTAGTAGGGGAGGGGATGACTTTGACACCATTCTGGAGCGCCATTTGGGAGAAACTGGTGATTCATGAGCGCGGCTTTTAGCGAACGAACAGTTTTCGGTGAGTGGTTGGTTCGCAAAGGACGATTGAAACCCGAGGTGCTGGAGGCCGCGCTGGCAATCCAAAATAAGGAAAGAAGCGACATACTTCGAGGTTCTCCCCGCCTTTTAGGCCAGATACTCCTGGACGATTTCAAGGTTTTTCATAATCGAATGGATTTGAACAGCGTCTTGGTGGATTTTGAGAAGGTTAAGGCTGCAATCCTGGTACGAAAAGAGGCACTCAATATCAGGGATGAACTGCCGCCAATTACCAAGAGAAAACCGGCATTCTTGGATTCCAGAATAGCGCGGGGACCAATGGAGGAACCGGATAGTCGCGAGCTTTTTGGCCAATTTCTAATTGAGAGGCGGAAAGTAAAGCATGGTATCCTGGCAAAGGCCCTTGAAACTCAGAATTTGGAGCAGAAGGCGAGTCTTCGAATGAGCTATCGGCTTCTTGGCGAAATACTCCTGGACGATTATGGAGTCTTTTCCAGTAGGGTGGAACTCAATCGAACGCTAATAGAATTCAATGAGTTCAAGACAAGGCTGGATGCAGAACGATCGGATTTGATGAACCTAACCCGAAAAAACGAATAGGCGGCAATGATGCGCCGCTGCGCCCGAGTAGGGCATTAGCCGCGAGATGAAACTCCTGGAATCTCGTGAACAAGGCGAGGAAGGCGCGAGAGAAGCTTGCCATATTTACAAACTTTGCTAATTAGTCCATAGTTTTGTCAATGGATACAAAAATAGGTTTGGCGCTTGGGGGAGGAAGCTCTCGAGGTCTCGCGCATATTTTCGCGTTGGAGGTTTTCGATGAGCTGGGAATCCGTCCCGCGGTGATTGCAGGCACAAGCGCCGGGGCTATTATAGGTGCTGTCTATGCATCGGGCTTATCGGCAAGGGAAATTCGAAATCAAATCGATTCTCGTTTCGCTCTAAAGGATAACGATGAGTCCCGGTTTCTAGATGGCAGGAAACTGATGAAAATAATCAGGCTTCTAGACCCCGATTTCTCCGGATCCGGGTTGATAAGAGGGAAGAGTATATCCCGTTTGCTCCATGAGATAATGAATGTGGAGAATTTTCGGGATTTGAAAATACCTCTTGCGATTATTGCCACGGATTTCTGGAATTCATCCGAGCTTGTAATTCGCGAAGGCCCCCTTGTACCGGCGGTTAAGGCGAGTATGAGCGTACCGGGAGTGTTTGCTCCAGTGTACCACATGAATCACCTGCTGGTGGATGGGGCCTGCACCAATCCTGTTCCATGGGATAGGTTGGAGGGCTGCGATGTACGTATTGGCGTAAATGTTCTGGGTACTCCCTCCTCAAAGAATCGCGGGAAATCACCCAAGGCCGCGAAAATGATAGTGGGTAGCTTCGAGGTGATGCAGCGAAGCATCTTGAGCCTCAAATTGCGCCATAATCCCCCGGATTTGCTGCTAAGCCCCCCATTGGAGGATCTCGGAATATTTTATTTCCGCAGCGTTGGCAGTATCTATAATCGATGCGAGCTGATGATTAAGGAGCTGCGGGATTTTCTTAGCGGTTTCGTGGGATAGCTGAAGCCGCCTGGGAACCGATGAGTGTCAGAAGTGGAGGGGGAATGCCTGCGTGGAAGGCCGGTCGTTTCCTTCTGAGTTCTTCGATGATTATTCCAACCGTGCTTATCGATTACGGTGTCTATGCAAATCCGGGTAAATAGCCCGGCGGCCCTGTAAAATCCTGGTTCATGGTTCAGGGCGACATCGTGCCCCAGGGCTGCCACGGCTCGACAGCTGCTTTCCAAGGGGCGGTGCTTAACTAAGAAAGGCCCTGAGAGAGGGTGCGGTTCGCGGAGAGTGGTGAAAACCCGATGTGCATCTGCCGACTTCTTGACTCGGGCTTAGGCGGCTCATATAGTGTGGACTAGATAGCGTGAATGTGGAGAAAGAGATTCGGAGAGTGGATTTTATCCGCTCTATAATAAAAGCCGATTTGGAATCGGGTTGCGTGAAGAAGGTTGTCACCCGTTTTCCCCCTGAACCGAATGGCTATCTCCACATTGGCCATGCCAAGGCATTTATCCTCAATTTCTCTATTGCGCGAGAATTCGGAGGCATTTGCCGGCTTCGTTACGATGACACCAATCCAGAAAGAGAAAGCCGTGAATTTATAGACGCCATCAAGAAAGATATATGCTGGATGGGGTTCAAATGGGATGGAGAGCCCCGCTATGCCTCGTCCTACTTCAATCAATTCTACGAGTGGGCCTGTGAATTGGTTAGGGCCGGCAGGGCCTATGTCGATCATCAGAGCCCGGAGGAAATAATAGAAAACCGCGGCACTCCAACCAGGCCCGGGAAGGATTCACCCTATCGCGATCGCGGTGTCGAGGAGAACCTCGGTTTGCTGGAAAAAATGAAATCGGGAGAGTTCGAGGAAGGTGCCTGCATTCTCCGTGCGAAGATTGCCATGGACCATGTGAATATCCTGATGCGCGACCCCCCGATTTATCGAATTAGGAAGGAGGCTCATCATCAGACGGGGAAGAAATGGAGCATATATCCGATGTACGATTTCGCGCATGGATATGAAGACGCGATTGAAGGGGTTACGCACTCCCTCTGCTCATCGGAGTTCGAAAATCACCGGGCTGTGTACGATTGGTTTATCGAAAACGTATCAACGCCGTGTAGACCGCGGCAATATGAATTCGCTCCCTTGAATCTCACCTATGCCGTGCTAAGCAAGAGGCATCTACTCAGATTAGTGGAGGAGAAAAAGGTACGAGGTTGGGATGATCCCAGGATGCCAACCCTACGGGGTATGAGACGGAGGGGTTTTCCGGCATCCGCGATTAGGAGGTTTATCGAGGAAATTGGAGTTAGCAAGGTTAATAGTCTAGTTGATACGGAGTTCTTGTATTTTCATGTTCGAGAAGAACTCAACCGGAACGCTCCGAGGCGTATGGTGGTTCTCGATCCGGTAAAATTGATAATAACCAATTGGCCCGAAGGTAGAATAGAAAGCTTCACTGCCGAGAATCACCCGGATAGGCCGGAGTTGGGCAGCCGAAGCCTCTCTTTTTCCGGAGAGCTTTGGGTGGAAAGAAGTGATTACATGGATGAGGCGCCAAAAAAATGGTTCCGTATGGCCTTGGGACGGGAAGTACGGCTCAAATATGCCTATCTCGTTACCGTTAATGAGGTGCGCTACGACGCGGATGGCAAAATCGCGGCATTACTCTGCAGCTACGAACCACGGAGTAGGGGGGGGCGATCGCCGGATAACAGAAGAGTTAGGGGGGCTCTGCACTGGGTTTCATGCAGTGAGGCGGTAGAAGCGGAAATTAGACTTTACGATCATCTGATAAGCCTGCCGGATGTCTCAAAGGTGGAGGAGGGCAGGGAATTCATGGATTATGTCAATCCGAATTCCGAAACCATAGTTCAAAATGCTAAGGTGGAGCCCTCTCTGGCAAGCGCGGCCCCGGAAGAGCGATTTCAGTTTCTACGAACCGGATATTTTGTAGCCGATTGCCTTGACCACGGAACCAAACCCGTTTTCAATCGAATTGTCGGTTTGAGAGACACCTGGGCAAAGCTTGTAAATAGGAAATAACCTGCCCGGGGGGATAGCCGATCAGAGGGGGCTTAGCAACGGCGAGGTGGTCGATTTACCAACCGCCGCTCGCGCCGCCTCCGCCAAAGCCTCCCCCTCCGCCTGAAAATCCGCCTCCTCCCCCAAAGCCGCGAGATGCGGAGCCGCCCCTGAATGCGCCGCCGAGCATTGAGCCAACAAAGAATGCACCCAAGGGCGATACGCCTCTGCGTCTGTGTCTACCGCGTCGTCCGAAGAATCCGACGATAAACACGGCCAGGAATATCAGAGCGAATATCGGCATTCCACCGCCAACCTCCCTCTCGGAGTTCTCTATTTGCTCGGCTGTGATTGTGAGGTCACCGGATACTACCTCGCCTATCGTGCGAACACCGGCAACTATACCGTCATTGTAGTTGCCCTTTCTGAATTCCGGAACAATGATATCTCTGATAATGAAGCCGCTCTTTGCATCAGTTAGAACCGATTCCAGTCCGTAACCTACCTCGATGCGAATTTCGCGTTCGTCCAATGCAACTAGCATCAAGACGCCGCTGTCTTCTTCCCTGCTGCCCAGTCCCCATTCCTCTGCAACTCGGAGGCTGTAGGATTCAAGACTTTCGCCCGATAGGGACGGGATGGTGAGCAGTGCTAACTGAACACCATTAGCACTTTCAAGTCCCGCGAGGTAGGATTCGAGTTCGTTTTTTGACGTCCGCGACAATAGGCCGGCATTGTCATTGATGCGTCCACGAAGGGGGGGAACCTCCAGAGCAGAGGCCGACGCCGCGATAAGGATGAGGATAATTCCTCCCATGCCTAGAGGCTTTGCACCCATCGATTTCACTTTTATGATCCTTTCTCTAGTTCCGTTGGTTTATTCGGGAGTTCATTTTTATCGTCGGGCCGTCGGGGCACATGCGTCGATATAACCTTCCCAATTGCCGTTATCGCGGTGGCCAGCGCTGCTTCGGTTTGTTTTCTCCTCATCCCGTTCACCAAGTTGGCTACTATTTCGTTCCAAGTTTCCGATGCCACAAGCGAGTTGATACCCTTATCGGCAAGCAGTTCAACCCGTCGTTCCAGGTTGGATATAAACAGCAGGATTCCTGTTCTATCTACCGTGTTGAAGGTTTCGGCCTCGACAAATTGCCGCAAGGCTCTCCGCCTAACTGCCTCGGCCATGCGTTTGCGGCCCACAATAAGCCTATCTAGGGCAGGTATTTGAAACAGAAAGTAGAATATAGCGCCCACTATGAAGGATAGGGTAAGCATCAATAGGGGAAGGGTAAGGGCAGAAACATTCCAGAAGAGACTGTCTACTAGGCGCCCGAGTGGATTGATGAAAACCGCGAGAAGCACATATGTCAAGATGCCTGATACCAGGGCGAACAGTAATTCCCTGAATGCATACTCGTCCGATTCCGGAATTATTGCAACGGAAATTTCGCCTCCGCTTTCAGCTTCCGCCTCTTCCACTAATCGACTGATTCTCTTGGCTCCCTCGGGGCTTAGAAAAGCCATTCTAGAACTCCACCTTCGGAGCTACTTCGGCACCGCTTGCCGATTCAAAGTATGGCTTGGCCTCGAAGCCGGTTATACGGGCAATAATCATCTGAGGGAAGCGCCGAATCACCGTGTTGTAGCTTCGCACTGCCTCGTTAAAGCGCATCCGCTCAACCGCTATCCGGTTTTCGGTGCCTTCGAGCTGATCCTGGAGTGCAAGAAAATTTTGATTGGCCTTGAGTTCCGGATAGTTTTCGGTTACCACGAGGAGCCTCTGCAGCGCGGAGCCTAGGCTATCCTGCGTTTGCCGGAAGCGAGCGAAGGCTTCAGGATTGTTGAGCAGGTCTTCATCGATATTCATTACGCCCCCGGCCCTACTTCTGGCCTCGGTTACTGCCGCGAAGGTATCCTGCTCATGCGCGGCATATGCCTTTACGGTTTCGACAAGATTGGGAATCAGATCCATTCGTCTCTGGTATACGTTTTCAACCTGGGCCCAGGCTGCCGCGACTCCCTCCTCAAGGCTCACTAAGCGGTTGTATCCGCAGCCACTCTGTAAAAGCGTGAGCAATGCAAGAGCCGTGAGCCAGATTAATCCGCGCCGATGAATTTGCATATCCTATCTCCATCTTCAGATTTCTTCCGCCTATGATACCGGTATATGAGCAAGTTGTCCAATGTTTTGGTTAGAAATTGCAGTAGCTTCAATATTTAGGTGGTATATGCGGCAGTGATAGTGATGTAAAAATCAAGTCAGTGCTTGCATGTTTTAGTAAATTTTTGATACCATGCTTGTACTTGGGTGCCGCGGGTACCCTGAGAAAAAACAAGGAGGAATTTCACTTATGAGGAGAACAGCTATTAACTCGGCAATTGTTCTGATTGTTCTGCCTATCGTTATTTTTGCCGGCGGTTGTTACGGACAGGAGGACAAAGAGATTAATATCGGTGCCAATATATACAGCTTTGCGGACAATTTCATGAATGGCGTGATGAAGCCGGAGCTGGAGAGATATGCGGCCGAGAGAGGCGCCGTGATCGAGATAGTCGATTCTGAAGGTCAGCAGGCTAAGCTGAATGACCAAGTTGACGTCTTCATCGCCAGGAAGGTTGATGTTTTGGCCATCAATCTGGTTGACCCCGCCTCTGCAGCCAGTGTCATCGAAAAGGCCTCGGACGCTGATATTCCCTTGATTCTATTCAACAAGGAAGCCACGGAGGCCGGTATCATGGGCACTTATGACAAGGTTTGGTACGTGGGCACCAACTCCGCGGAGTCCGGCATTATCCAGGGAGAGATGATGGTGGCTGATTGGAAAAAGAATCCCGAGTGGGATAAGAACAAGGACGGTACGGTTCAGTATGTACTGCTGAAGGGAGAACCCGGACACCCGGATGCCGAGGCTAGAACTACCGAGTCGGTAAAGGCCTTTCGAGATGCGGAAATTCCGGTTGAGGAGCTGGCCTTGGAGGCAGATCCGAACTGGTCTACTCAGCATGGGAACGATAAGATGCAGGCCTGGTTAACCTCGTTTGGCGATAGTATCGAGCTTGTTATCTGCAACAACGATGGAATGGCGTTTGGAGCGATTAACGCGCTGAAGACAGCGGGCGTATGGCTGCCCCTTTATGGAGTTGATGCGCTCGATCAGGCCCTAACTCACATCGAAGATGGCGAGATGAACGGCACTGTTCTAAACGACGGAATTGGGCAAGCTCGAGCCACTATCGACTTGGCTATCAACGCTGCCGAGAGCAAAGATGTAATCGAGGGCACGGAATGGGTAATAGAGAACAACGTAACCAAGGCGGTGCGAGTGCCCTATGTGGCTGTTACGCCCGAAAACTACGAGGATTTTCGCTAGGGCAGGCATCTGTATTAGTTTGGTAGCCGTTTTGGTTGAACCCGGGTGTGCTGATTCAGCGCGATGGGTTTGCCCGGAATGAGGAGCGGCGGCGATGCCGCTGACTCCTTGCTGGGAGCCGTTTGACGGGCGTAGGAAGCATTGGCTAGGAGGCGCCAATTGCATGATTATCTGCTAAGAATCGAAGGCCTGTGTAAGTCTTTTTCCGGGATAAAGGTTTTGGACGATGTCCATATGAGTGTTCGCCCGGGCAGCGTTCACTCTCTGATGGGTGAAAATGGGGCTGGAAAGTCCACGATGATGAAGTGTCTGTTCGGGATTTATCGGCAGGACTCGGGAAGATACTTTCTCGAGGGAGAGGAATTCAATTTCATCGATCCCAAGCACGCCCTGGAACATGGTGTATCGATGGTTCATCAGGAGCTCAATCAGGTTACCCAGAGAAGTATATCCGATAATATCTGGCTCGGAAGATACCCGAAGAGGGGACCCTTCGTCGATGAGAAAGCGATGTACAGGGCTTCCAGGGAGCTGTTCAAGAGGCTTGGAATTTCTTTGGATCCGAGATTGAAGTTGAATACGCTCTCTGTATCCCAAAGACAGATGGTTGAAATAGCCAAGGCCGTCTCCTATGAGGCGAGAATAATAGTTCTGGATGAACCAACCTCGTCGCTTACGGATAACGAGGTTAGGATGCTCTTCGATATAATAAGTGTGCTGCGAGGCCAGGGCGTTGGGATAATCTATATTTCCCATAAAATGGACGAAATCTTCGAGGTATCGGATGAGGTTACGGTTCTAAGGGATGGGCAGTATATCGGCACCGAGACGATTGAGAATTTAAGCATGGAGAAGATTGTCAACATGATGGTTGGGAGGGATTTGGGCCATCGTTTTCCGCCAAGAACTAATGTTCCTGGTGAAATGCATATGAAGGTTTCGAATGTCGCTACTAGGTATCCGCCCTTTATTCAAGATGTGAATTTTGAATTGAGACGGGGGGAGATACTGGGAATCGCCGGACTGGTTGGAGCCGGCAGAACTGAGCTGATTGAATCGCTTTTTGGTGCTCGGACTCTGGAATCGGGCGAGATTTATGTCGATGGAAGGAAAATCGATAACAATACCGAACAGAAATCCATCGGCAATCACTTCGCTCTTTTAACGGAGGAAAGACGGAGTACGGGCCTGTATCCGGTGGCGGATATCACTTTTAACAGCACAATTGCCAACGTGAAGTCGTATCGAGGTGCCATTGGGCTGCTCGATGATAGGGCCATGATGCGGGATACGGAAACTCAGATTGCCAATATGCGGATTAAAACGCCGGACTGCAGGGAGCAAATTAGAAATCTGAGCGGCGGAAACCAGCAAAAGGTTATTATTGGACGTTGGCTTTTAACCGATCCGGATATTTTGCTGCTTGATGAGCCTACCCGGGGTATAGATGTGGGGGCGAAATTCGAGATTTATCAGTTAATAATCAATCTGGCCAGAGATGGTAAATCCGTGATTATGGTTTCCTCGGAGATGCCTGAGCTTATAGGCATTACCAATCGCATTATGGTGATGAGCAATGGAAGAATGGCCGGCATAGTAGAGACGGAGAAAACGGATCAAACCGAGATATTCAACCTCGCGATGAAGTATCTAATCAATTCGGCAGAGGCGAAAATCTGAAATGGAGGTCTGATGACACAATTCGTACACAAGCTCAGAGCAATGACAGGCAGGCAGTGGATGGACCTTCTGGTGCAGAATGCGATTTATCTGGTAATCCTGGTAATCATTCTCATTATTATTGTTTTAGATCCCCGCTTTCTTTCTCTTAGAGTTCTGGAAAACATTCTTACGCAGTCATCGGTTCGATTGATTCTCGCCTTAGGAGTCGCGGGCATCATTATACTCCAGGGCACCGATCTTTCCCTGGGTAGGATGGTGGGTTTAGCCGCGGTGGTTTCGGCATCCCTTTTGCAGCGCCAGGATTATGCGGGCCGCTTCTACCCAAATCTGGAAACCATGCCCGTGTTCCTGCCAATGCTAATTGCTATCTTTGCCACGGTTCTGTTCAGCGCCATAAGCGGCTGGGTGGTTGCCCAATTCAAAATTCATCCCTTTCTGGCCACGATGGGCATGATGACTGTTTTATATGGCGTGATTCAGATTTATTTCGATATGGGATCGGGCGGTGCTCAGCCCATAGGCGGCCATGCCCGACTCTACACGGCAATTTCCACCGGTAGACTTGTGGAATTTACGGTGGGTGGAATTCGTGTTGGCATGCCGTATCTTGTACTAATCGCGGCGGTCGTTTCGTTTGTCATTTGGATGATTTGGAATAAAACGGTATTTGGCAAGAACATGTACGCGGTGGGCGGGAACCCGGAGGCCGCAAAGGTTTCCGGAGTTAGCGTTATGGGTACCACTATCTTGGTTTATGTGATGGCGGGTATACTCTATGGCATCGGCGGGTATCTAGAGGCGGCTCGAATCGGTTCAGCTAACCCGAGCACGGGTTTTGGATATGAACTCGATGCCATTGCCGCATGTGTAGTTGGCGGCATTTCGTTTAGCGGGGGAATAGGCAAGGTGTCGGGCGCAATCGCGGGCGTTCTAATGTTTACTATCATTTCATATGGTATGACCTTTGTCGGCTTGGAACAGTACTATCAGTATATTATTAAAGGCGTCATTATCGTTGCCGCTGTCGCTCTCGATACGAAGAAATACTTAGTAAGAGTTTAGTCAGCCATTCTTCTCACGGTATGAATCGAAATCCCTCTTATCCTTCTCCAGCCAGGAATCGAAATCTCCCCTTAGTATACCGTTGAAATCGTCCCAAGGAGATGGCGGCAAAGAAGCGGTGGTAATTCCGCCGGGTGCCGGTATGGATGCCGTGTTTTCCTCCTCGGGGAGAACTCTCCGAGCCGATACGTATCTATCTTTCCAATATCTTGAACTTGCCCTAGTTATTATCACGCCGGTTTCCGGGCCATCCGACACGCTGTGAATTAACATATCATTTTTATACCACAGTGCCACGTGGTTTATGCGCTTGGGATCGCTACCCGTGGCATAGAAAAGCAAATCGCAGGGTTTCCATTGCCCAGGCTCTACTTCTTTTCCGAGACTGGTCATATCGCGAGATAGGCGGGGAAGATTGGGGAGCGAGGGCTTGTACAGATATGTTATTAGGCCTGAGCAGTCGAAGCCTCCAGGCGCGGTTCCGCCAACTTCATATGGATTCCCAACGAGAGAGACCGCCTCCTTCAGTATCGAATCCATGGTTTCCGCTTCGATATGGAAGATAGCCTGCGCCGTTAGTACCTGGATAAGGATGCTCACCGCGAATGGAAACGGCAAACGCGAATGGGTTGAAACTCCTCCGAGATTTCTTCCGGCCATCTTATTCCAGAATTCTCGTTATTTCGGGCAGCTTGTTCTTTTCCCCGGCAACAAGAATTGTAAGTCCGGTTCCCAGGGCCAGACCAAGCGCGGCCGCCAAAACTCTCACGGGCTCGCTTATGGCCGAGAACACAATGCCGATGAGTTTCCAACTGAGGAAACCGGCAAGCGTCGGTATACCTATAATCGCGAGAAAGGCGCCAAATGCATTGGCAGCGGGTGCCGACACTTCCACCCTGTTCCCTACCCTTATGTCTAGATTCTTAGGTATACCGGCGCGGAATGATTGCCCGCCGGCTTTACATCCACAACGTCCGCAATTCTTGAACGCGGAGTCGTTACAGTTCTCGGAGTATGCGCTCTGCATCTCGTCGAAACTGAGTAAATCGATGCAGGAATCATTAATCTTAGCTATCGTTGCTATACGTTTCATCGGCATCTCCAGTCAAATTCGCGATACTGAGCTATCCTAGAATACATAACTTATCGGTTAGTATAATATAGAAGTAGAGCAGAAGCAGACGGAATGAGATTCGATAGATTTGCGGGCAAGGGGTAGAGTTTAGATGTTTCAGAAGCAACTGATCATGAGAAAGGTGGTTTATTCGCTTATTCCGATATTTGCCTTTTCCGTTTTGCTATATGGATGGAGAAGCTTAGCTATATGCGCCACGGTTTTTTTATTTGGCATAGTCACTGAATATGCTTTTACGAAACCGAGGGGGAAAAAGGTTAGCGAGGCTGTGCTTGTAACCTGTGCGCTCTATGCTCTCTCAATGCCGCCCGCGGTTCCTCTATGGATTTCCGCGATAGGTATTGTTTTCGGTGTCGGATTCGGCAAGTGTATATTCGGCGGATTCGGTCGAAATATTTTCAATCCCGCTATTGCCGGTAGACTCTTCGTCTATGTTGCCTTTCCCCAGGGCATGCAGCGAAGTTTTCTACCCCCGTGGAAACCGGGGATTCCCTGGATTTCCCGATTGAACCCCCCCGTGGACTCAGCCAGTGCTGCAACGCCGCTGATTGACGCGGCTTCGGATCTTTCCGATCTGATTACCGGATTCCGAATGGGCGCTCTCGGCGAAAGCGCCATCATTCTGATTATACTCGCGGGCCTATATCTGATATTCACGAAGACCGCGAATTGGAAGATTATACTCTCCACTATTTTCGGTTTTTCAGCCGTTATGGTAGTTTTATGGATTGCATCTGTTTCAACTGCCGACAACTCGACGGCATTTCACCCCGTGAGGTCCTTGCTTTCGGGCAGCATACTCTTCGTTGCGGTATTTATGGCAACAGATCCGGTAACTGCCCCAAAGAAGCCGGGAGCCCAATGGGTATATGGCATATTGATAGGAGGTGTTTCGGCGATAATCAGAGTCTTTTCATTGTTTCCCGAGGGAGTCAGCTTCGGGGTTCTTATTGGCAACACCTTTGCCAGCCTACTGGATGAATGCTTTCCGGCTGTCCGTTCCAAGGTAAGCGTGCCAAGGGTGAAAAACAAGAATAAAGCCGGGAGTGCAGCATGAGCAAGGAATCTATTCCCTATGTGATAATCTTCACATTCATTGTCGCCTTTGCGTTTGTGTTCGTTATCGCGCTTGCCGATGGCATCACTGCCGAGAGAGTCGCTCAAAACCGAAGACTGGTTGCTGCCAAGGGTTTTTTGAGCTCGGTTGAATATCTGGAAAGCGAACCCTCCGAGGAACTTGCCGAGTTTGCGGTTGACTTTGGTGAAATCGAGGATGAGTCGATAGTTCGGACAGAAGTGGGGGGGCGCAATATATTGGTTAAGCGCTTCAGTGGTCAGGCCCTATGGGGTACGGTAAGCGGCGTTATCGCCGTGGATGAGAAAGTTTCGGAGATTATCGGACTTGCAATCATTAGTCATAATGAAACCCCAGGTTTGGGGGGCAGGATTGAAGAAGCCTGGTTCACTCGGCAGTTCAGGGGCGAAAGTATTCCTCCTGATGGTATCACTGTGGCAAAGGGAGAGGGTAGGGCGGACGAGGATACTGATAATGGAATAGTCGATGGCATTACGGGCGCCTCGCTTACAAGTGCGAAGATAGAGAAGATTGTCAATAGCGAAATCTCTAAATTACGGGATGAGGCTCTACGGTGAACGGCGAAACACCCGCTGCAATACTCAGGAAAAACCTTTGGACTGACAATCCAATTTTCGTACAGATTCTGGGAATTTGCTCCACGCTCGCGGTTACCAACAATCTCGCCAATACATTGATAATGACTGTTGCGGTAATGCTTGTAACCGGTATGTCGAATATCACTGTATCGGTCTTGAAATCGCTTATCCCCCGTAAGGTTAGAATGATGGTTCAAACCCTGGTAATCGCCTTCTATGTAATTCTAGTGGACATAGTGCTGCGCGCCTTTTTACCGGAAATTTCCAAGGCTCTTGGACCCTACGTTGGTCTTATAATTACGAACTGCATTATTATGGGTAGGGCTGAGGCGTTTGCCCAGTCGAATCCGCCAATGATGGCGTTATGGGATGGGCTTACAAGCGGCGCCGGATACATGGGCGTACTCGTGGTAATAGCTATAATTCGAGAACTACTCGGCGCGGGCTCATTGTTGGGTTACCAGGTATTCGGTGAAGGATTCACTACCTGGACCATAATGGTGATGCCTCCAAGCGCGTTCTTCCTGTTGGGCGCCCTTATTTGGGCGGCGAAAACAATCATGATTAGAAAGGAGGGTGCTTAATTGACTCCCCAAATAAGTCCGCTGGTACTTTTCTTCGCTTCGATTTTCACGAGTAACATCCTGCTCACGAATTTTCTCGGGCTTTGTTCCTTTATCTCGATAAGCAAGGATATGAAATCCGCTAATGGACTTGGAATGGCCGTGACGGTGGTGCTAACACTGACGGCCTTAATCAACTGGGTGGTTATGCAGTACATTTTAATTCCCCTGAACCTGCTGGTGTATCGATACATAGTTTTCATTATCGTTATTGCGGCTACGGTGCAAATGCTGGAAATGATAATCGACAGGATTAGCCCCATACTCTACATGACCCTGGGTATTTTCCTTCCACTGATAACCGTGAATTGTGCGATACTGGGCATCGCCCTGTTCATGCAAATTCGGAATTATAGCTTTTTTCAAACCCTCGCTTTCAGTTTTGGATCGGGACTTGGTTGGTGGCTCGCAATAATAGCGCTTGCCGCCATTCAGAAGAGAATTGCGCGCGCGCCTGTACCGGCCGGGCTGCAGGGGCCGGGAATAACCCTGATTACCATCGGGTTCATGGCTCTGGCCTTTGTCGGTTTCAGCGGCATGCTCAACGTAGGCTAAAGACTGTCAAATGGAATTTCTAATTGCTCCAATTGCCATAGCCGGGATAGCGGGAATTATGGCGGCCCTTGTCTCTCTTGTAGATATGGCGGCAAACAATTATGGCGAGGTTGTTATAGATATCAACGAGGGCAAAAAGGAGATGGCGGTTCGCGGCGGCTCGCCCCTTCTGATTACGCTTTCTTCCGAGGGACTCTATCTGCCCTCGGCCTGTGGCGGACGTGGCAGCTGCGGCGCGTGCAAGTGCAGGGTTACCACTGATGTTGGCCCCTATTTACCTACTGAAATCCCATATCTGCTCCCCGAGGAGTTGAAGGAGAACGTCCGCTTGGCGTGTCAGATTAAGGTTAAGGCCAATATCGGAATCGAAATTCCCGAGGATCTATTCAATGTAAAACAGATTAGTTCCACGGTAGTAGCCATCAAGGATCTTACCTATGACATCAAGGAAGTCCTGTTCGATCTCGGAGATGAAACAATTGAATTCGAAGCGGGGAAGTATGTTCAGCTTGTTATTCCTCCCTACGGTAAGATAAGGGAGAGTACACAGAGGGCGTATTCCATGTCTTCAAAACCATCCAATAAGAACCAGATCGAGCTGCTCGTGCGCCTCGTGCCCGGTGGAATTGCCACCACATATGTTCATCAGCATCTGGAAGTTGGCGAGAAGTTGGATTTGATCGGTCCATTTGGCGATTTCTGCCGAACTTCAACCGATGCCGTTATGCTTTGCATCGCCGGGGGCTCGGGAATGGCTCCATTCAAGTCGATGCTTTACGACATGCTGGAGAAGGGTGACACGAATCGGGAGATTTGGTACTTTTTCGGTGCTAGAACCACCAAAGATATGTTCTACTTGGATGAAATGAAGGAGCTTGAGAAACAACTTCCCAACTACCATTTCATACCAGCCCTTTCCGAACCCCAAGATGGAGATGGGTGGGATGGCCCAACCGGACTTATCACTGATGTGCTGGATAGCTATTTGAAAGAGACAGTCGAAACAGAGGGCAAGATGTTGGAAGGCTATCTCTGCGGAAGCCCCGGCATGATCGACGCGTGTAATCGAGTTATGAACGATAATGGCGTTTCTCAGGATAACGTCTACTATGATAAATTCGCATAGCGAGGCCCTATATGAAAATGACGCCCGAACTGAAAAAAGCTCAGGAGAATATGAGCCCCGGAGTAATAACCGCTGAAGGATTTCTGGGTACCGACAAGCGCAATCTCTCATCCATTCTAGATGAAGACGCGCAGATGATGAGGCGTATGGAGATAAACCCCGAGGAAGTGGCTAAGGCGCTAAGGCATTTCATGGAGGAGGGACAGAAGGGACTTGGTGAGGCGGTAACCGTCGACGGCAAATGGATAGTTAGGACCGATGAGGCTCGAGGTCATTTAGTATGTCCCTGGGAAGACGGCATATTTCGGAAAATCAATGTGACGGTTGAACGAAAGGATACAGGCGATAGAATATATTTCACCGATCTCTCGATTCATCTATTGGAGACCCACGGTTTTCTTGAGGGCAGAGGTTCCGCTTTTCGCCTCGATTTGGAGACACTCATACATCTGCTGCAGGTTTGAGGGGGCGCTTGCATGCAATCATCCGTAGCCTCTGCAATCCTGATTGGCCTCGGTGCGGGGTCTACGCGGTTACTCTTAGAGCAAGAAAAGTTTGATCGTCATGTTCATAGCCGTCGCTGTGTTCGTTGGCAAAGTTTTTCACAAGTTGCACCAACTCGTTTGGATTCGAATCGGAATGACGAGCCACGAATTTCAGCAACGCCCGCGCGCCCAGTTCCGCACCCTCGTTATTTCGAGCCTCAGAAAGCCCATCGGTGAATAGAACCAGATAATCGTCCTTGTTTAATTTGATTTGCTTATGCCCGAAGTCTGCTTTGTTTTCTATTCCCAGGGGAAGTCCCTCGGTATCGAACATGTAATATTTGCCGGCATCTCCGCGAAATACATAGAGCGGGAGGTGGGCAGCGTTCGAATAAGAAACGATGCCGTTCTTTGAATCCAGAATAATAATTGCGCTAGTGGCAAATCTATCAACCCCAACGCTTCCCGAGATTGCTCTATTCAGTTCAATCATGATTCTATCCGCCCGCTTTTCCGGAGATGAGATCGATCTGATGATTGTGCGAATCATAACCATCACAAGAGAAGCTGAAACACCCTTGCCGGCCACGTCGCAGATTATGATTGCTGTCTTATTCTCTCCGACATCGAAAACATCGTAGAAATCGCCCCCGATTCCCTTAACGGCATCGCTGAACGCCGCAATTTCGACTCCCTGCAGTGCGGGCATCTTTTCGGGGAGCAGTGATTTTTGAATTTCGGAGGCCACGACAATTTCGCGTCCAATCTTACGGGTATTCATTAGCTGATTGTATTTGTCCATGTTGTCCAAGGTGAGAGAAATGAACTCGCCGTAAGAGCGCATATAGGCATAATCCAAATCGTTGAAGTAGTTTTCAGCTTTGGTGCGAACTAGTGCTAGGATGCCCATTCCCTCATCGGTTTGAATAATGGGGATGAAGATGGCTGAACTGATAAACGCCTCGGAGTTCGAATCCGTATTATCCGGCAGCTCTCCCATATTTTTTCGGATAAAGAGAGGTTCACCGGTAACTGAGTCGAGAATTTTGTAATCAGTTGACGGGAGTGATGGAAAATCCCCCTGGGTATGCTTTGGATACAGCTCGCCATTGTTAACGTCCATAAGAATTCCCGCATCCGCGTAAGTGTTTTCTACCGCGAGTCGAAGCATCAATTTCTCCATTTCTTCAGTGGCACTAACGTTCTCTATCGCATTTCCGACTTCGTTCATCATATTCTTCATTGATTCGATTCGAGCCCAAAGTTCCTGAGTCAGGAGATTGAAATTCTCGGCAATGCTCTCGAATTCATCGCCCGAATGTATATCTAATTTTATATCGAAGGTTCCACTGGCCACTTTCGCCAGAGTATCTCCCATTTGAGTTACGTGCCCTCTGAAATTTTGCGAGAAGCGCAGTGCAAAGAAACTGCCCACCAGTTGGAAGGCCAATGCAATTGCAATTGTAGTATAGAGAAGGGATAATACATAATCTGATATTCTCTGTCTCAGCTCACCGATGAAAGATTCAGCGTGTTCAAAAACATCCGTAACAAGTAGTTCCCGTACTCGAGTGAAGTGGTTCTCGATTTCTATCAGCTCTAAATACACCGCGGAGTCGGAGCCGAATTCCTCAGCGAGTAATTCACGTGAAATGCTTAAGGTGGTTCTACCCACCAAATTCCTTATTTCTCCTGCTAGAGCAAAGGCAGATTCCAATTCCTCTATCAAGGGGTTGAGTTCATTGTTTTTAGCAGAATCCCATTCAAGGACCATTTCATCCCTTGAGGCAATTCCATCCTTGCCGAGGAATCTGTGTGCTGGATTATTCAGCATCTCGTTGTATAGGTAATCAAAGCGTCGAATAGAAATTATCCAGTCCTCCAATAGGAGGCCCAAGGTTTGATTGCGCTTGCTGAAAAGTGTGGTTTTCAATTCAAGAGTCTTGAGTTCAGTTAGCGAATTGGCACCTTGTAATTCCAAGGATTTCAGGTTGTGCATGTTATTGAAGCGCAGCACAATGAGAACCATTGAACCCAAAAAGCCGATTGCGATAAGAAAATGTATAAAAGTGATTTTGCTTCTGATGTTCATGCGGCATCCCCCGTAAGCTTTTTGCCGTCGAACCTGAAAACTATTGCTGTTTGATCGTCTTTTTGCTGGGTATCCCGTTCAAAGTTTTCCAACTCGGTTTGTATAACATTTACCATCTGCGCCGGGCTGCTCTCCGATTGTTTTTTCACAATATTTAGAAGTTTCTCAATACCGAATTCATTGCCGTCTTTATCGCGCGATTCAGGGATACCGTCGCTATGGAAAAACACCAGGTCCTTGTAGCCGAGCTCTCCGATTGTCTGTTGAAACTTCGCATTCTTGTCGATGCCAATAGGAATTCCTTCGGTATGGAGAATTTCAATCTCATTTGTAGCCGATCTAAGGATTTTTGCCGAATCCTGAGCGGCCGATGAATAGGTAAATTTGCCATCGGAATCTACTAGAAATATCCCAACACTGGCATAATTCTCAGTGAAAACCTGTTTAGTCATATCTTGGTTGAGCTTATTCATAACTGAGAGAGCATCAGCATCCGGATTGGCGGCAATTCTTAGCAGAGTTCGAATCATTACCATCACTAGGCTAGCCGGTATGCCTCTGCCAACAATTTCGCAGATTGTAAGCATCACCTTCCCTTCTCTTATAGGATATACGTCAAAGTAGTCGCCATTGAGACCCTTCATACTGCGTGATAGAAAGGCAACACTTGCTCCGCGGAGCTTTGGCATCTTGCTGGGTAAGAGACCTCGTTGAATCTCCTCGGCAATACCGATATCGCGTTCGAGTTCCGCGGATTCTAGAAAGTCTGAGTATTTATAAATGTTGTCGAGCGAGACGGAGGCAAGCTCAGCGAAGGATTGCATGTTTACAAATTCCAAATCGGTAAACAAATTGCCGGAGATATTGGAGGTAACGGTCAACACTCCAATAATCGTTGATCCCACCTGAAGCGGGACAACTATTATCGATGCCAAATAAAGCGGATCGTTCTCGGGCCGTTTCCAGTTGATTCCACCTTCTGCCTCAACGTCCTTTATCATGATTGGTTTACCGTAAGATGCCGACTCGCCAAGTATTGTCTCCCCAGTGAGTATTATCTGTGATTTCAGCAGCGCTTGGATATCTTCTTCCGGGGGTGATTCCGGCAGTTCGGATACTGCAAAGGGAGGCCGGAATTTGCCCTCCGCGATCGATAGAACCAGTTCGCTTGACTCGCTTCCAACTCTGTAAAGGGCCGCGCCGTTGGCAGTGGCCTCTTTCATGGCCAGATTCAGCAGAGTGGATTCGATTCGGGTAGATTCAATCTGAGCGGTTTCGAATTCAGTTTCCAGGGTGTTGCCAATGTCATGCATGATAAGACGGAAGCTTTCCAACTTATCGCCCAAGGTTTTGGTAAACGCGTTGATGCTTCCTGCCAGGTCGGTAAATTCGTCATCACCCTTAATCCCCACTCTAAGCGAGAAGTCTCCCCGAATAACTTCGCTAAGCGCATTATTCAGGATAGTCACCTTCCTGCCCAGATATGCGGCGAATAGTGAGCTAAGTCCAATGGAAATGAGCAGTATTACCGTGGGAACAGCAATCGCATATGCAAGTATGTCGATTCTGTATTCGTCAATAGTCTTAGAAAGAGTGAACAGAGTGTTCTGAAGCAATCCCTCGAAATCAACGAAGGCATTTTCGTATAGAGTTATTCTTTCGATTGCATTATCGAGTCTTTCCGCAAGATCGCTCTCTTCCTGTCCCAATTCCCGGATTCTGGCCTGCATTGAGAGGAGCGATCTGGTATCGCTGTCTCCTTCATCTCGAGTGTTCAGGATAGATGAGATATCTTCAATTCTCACCAATTCATGAGTCTCCTCCCAACCCTCCTTTATCATCCGGTGCTCGTTTCGAATGGCAGATGGAAGCTTGAAGAGATAGCCCTCTTCAAGTTTGGCAATCTCACGAGTCAATTGTTCCTCGAGCTCTTTGTATTTCGAAATTACGGATGGCGTAGGGTCGGTGCTCACGAGCATTTCGAGAAGGTAGTATCTCGAGCGAATGGCAGTGCTCTGCACCGTTGCCGCCTCAATTTTTACATCCTTGTACCTGGCATAGGTTAGAAGTAAAAAAATCGAGAAAAGAACAGAGAGAAAAAGCGCTAGGCTAATACCAACTTCAACCAATATGAACTGAAATCTGATTTTCACTTACAGTCTCCAAATTCTCCCATTTGGTATGGCAATCCCTCCCAAGCAGCAAGCGTATCCGCGTTTGTCTTAGCGTCAAACTTCGATAGATACTCGTGGAATGGGAAAACTCATTTTCCTAATCCAGACCGCTGCAATTTTGCCTGACAATTAAGACAAGGTCAATTATGCTCTAACTTGGTATGCAGGGGAGTTTGTTTCATTTTGGGGCTCGCGCCGAGAGGACTCGCCTCGACGCCCCTGCGAATCAGCGATAACTCCGCGATACCGCGGTTTTATCTTAGCCCAAGATACCTGCGTTGTCGCACCCTGCAATGGAACTTCTCGGAGTTCGGTTTTATCCGGATGCAACGTACAAGTGTAGAAAGATTTGCCTAGTTCCGTTAAACAGAGTTATTATCAAGTATGCAGAAGGTGCTTGTCTGGTTACTTTTTTTTCTAGGTATCGCGTTGATTATTCGAACTCTAATTAGTGCAGTCCCGAAATGGAGGAGTAATAGACGGAAAAGGGCTAAGGGTACCTGTCATCATAGCCGGGATGGCGAGAGCGGAACGCGAAAATCTGCGGCGGATGGATAGAACTTCCTCATGAGCAGCCGCCAAGGAGCGAACTAATCGAATCACGACGGACCGATGCGGCAGCGCTATCCATCCGCTGGAACTTTCTCCCCATCCCCTTTCGACGATGCGCCTTGGCGCTTGTTTGACAAATGGACTTAGCATATATACCCTTTAGGATTTGAATATCCCCGCATGGAGGCTTCATGAATGCAGTAGCGATATTGGCTTATTCGGGCGGTTTAGACACAACGCTAAGCTTGAAGAAACTGATCAATGATGGATTTGATGTAATAACGGTTACAATAAACATAGGCGATGAAAGAGACTGGGGCAGTGTTAGGCGGAAGGCGATATCACAGGGGGCCCGCGAAGCCTTGGTTTTTGATCAGAGGCAGGAATTTGCTGATGATTTTATTGCTCATTCGCTGCGAGGCGGGGCTCTGTATGAGAACAAGTATCCTTTGGCAACAGCGCTTGCAAGGCCGCTAATGGCCAAAAAACTGGCGGAGATAGCACTCGATAGATCGGCTGGAACAGTAGCGCATGGTTGCAGCGGGAAGGGCAACGATCAACTAAGGTTTGAACACACAATCAAGTATCTGTATCCCCAGGTGAATGTAGCGGCGCCTATTAGGGAGGGACAAGTTAAACGTAGTCTATCGAAGACTTATCAGGAATCGTTAGATCCGCGGGAGTCGAACTCCGTTTACAGTATCGATGAGAACATATGGGGTAGAAGTATCGAATGCGGCGTTTTGGAGAACGCTTGGGAAGAAGCCCCCGAAGAAATTTATAAACTGACAAAATCAATCGATAAGGCTCCCGAGGAAGGTTTGGATGTGGAAATAGATTTTGTAGAAGGCTTACCGGTAGCTCTCGATGGGGTGGCACATAGTTTTCTTGAAATTATAGAGATTCTGAATAACGCTGGGGGCCGTCATGGAGTGGGGAGAATCGATATGATTGAAAACCGTGTTGTTGGTATTAAATCCAGGGAGATTTATGAGGCACCCGCGGCAGTAATACTCCACACGGCTCATTCCGAGTTGGAGTCGCTGACTCTTTCAAAGAGCCAAATTCGATTGAAACGTGTCGTATCCTGCGAATATGCCGACCTAATCTATCAAGGATTTTGGTATACGAGTATGCACAAAGACATACTTACATATATACGAAGCACGCAATCAGCGGTAACCGGGAAAGTGAAGATTCGTGTACAAAAAGGGCATGTATTTGTTTTGGGAAGGCAGTCCGATTTTTCTTTGTATGATCAAGATATCGCATCCTACGAGAAATTTGATGGATTCGATTCAGACACCGCTGTTGGATTTATCCAACTTCATGGACTTGAATCATCTGTTCAGATGAGGAAGCAAAAGGAATTGATATTCAGCTCCGCAAAGATTTTTAAGAGGCTTGAATAGTGCTGATACCTAAAAGAGAAGCCTTGGGATGGGAAGCCGGAGCCAGAGATGCCGAGGGCGAACTCTCAGTCAATCCCCGCGCCCTTTCGGGGTTAAAACGTGAGTGACCGCTCCATCGCATGCTTCTTCCAGCCGGAGCGCCCACCGGACGCGCGTCAGTAGAATCACATACCGGGGCGATGCGCATCGGCCACAGCCGAAATTCCATCTTTTATTCCGGCGGCGATATGGTGCGCTGCCGTCTGGACCTCTTACTTACCGCGGTCTACCCAAGTAGCCCCCGAGTCCCCGGAGGTATAGAGATGGCCGCCCCTTACCACCGCGGCAAGTTTAGTTCCATCGGACGACATCGCAATGGCTTGCCAGTTTTTCCCCCCCGCGATTGCAGAGCCGGCTGTACCGCGGTCTGTCCAAGTAATGGTGCCTGCCGAAGCCGTGCCGGTATAAAGATGGCCGTTATACACCACCGCGGCAAGTTTAGTTCCATCGGACGACATCGCAATGGCTTGCCAGTCTTTTTCTCCCGCGATTGCAGAACCGCTTGTACTGCGGTCTGTCCAATTTACCCCCGAATCCGAGGAGGTATAGAGATGACCGTTCCCTACCACCGCGGCAAGCTTAGTCCCATCGGACGACATCGCAATGGAATTCCAGTTTCTATTCCCCGCGTTTGTTGCTGTCCAATTAGCCCCCGAGTCTCCGGAGGTGTAGAGATGTTCGCCTCCTGCCACCGCGGCAAGCTTGTATCCATAGGAGGATATTGCAACGGAACGCCAGAGTTTATCTCCCGCGATTGCAGAGCCGGCTGTACCATGGTCCATCCAAGTGATGATGCCTGCTGAAGCCGTTCCAGTGTAAAGATGTCCGCCCCCTACCACCGCGGCAAGCTTAGTTCCATCGGACGACATCGCAATGGAAATCCAGGCTTGATTATCATTGTTATCATTCCCGATTACAGAATCCTCGGGCCTGGTACTGCGGTTTGTCCAAGTAGCCCCCGAGTCTTCGGAGGTATAGAGATGGCCGTTATTCACTACCGCGGCAAGTTTCTGCCCATTATTTGTTATAGCAATTGAGTACCAGTATTTATTATTCGCGATAATGCCGGTACTGAGGTCTGTCCAAGTAGCCCCCGAATTCTCGGAGGTATAGAGATGGCCGCCAAACTCCACCACGGCAAGTTTCTGCCCATCAGGAGACATCGCAATGGACTGCCAGTTTCTGGATCCCGAGATATCCGCGCCAGATTCTAAGCTGGAGCTAGACGCCATTTTGCAGCCGGCCAGCAGGGAAAGCGCCACTGTGCAATAGATATAATAGTAATTCTTCATAATATCCAAGCTAAACTTCATGAAATCGAATTTCTACTCTTTTTTTACGGTTTTGTACTCGCGGGCATCGGCAACACGCGGGATGAGTCGCTCTAATCGCGTGTTTATAGCCGGGCGCGCTGGTAGAACCACGAACCTGGGCGATGCAGAGTGGTCACAGCCAAAAATTCTATCTTTCATTTCGGAGGCTATGATGCGGGGGCGTTCGTTCTCTTACTCACTGCGGTTTATCCAAGTTACCCCCGAGTCCTCGGAGGTATAGAGATGGCCGTCAAATTCCACCGCGGCAAGTTTCTGCCCATCATCGGACATCGCGATGGAAAACCAGTATTTGTTATCCACGATAGCGCCAGTACTGCGGTCTGTCCAAGTTACCCCCGAGTTCTCGGAGGTGTAGAGATGGCCGTTAGACACCACCGCGGCAAGTTTCTGCCCATCGGAAGACATCGCAACGGATGTCCAGTCTTTATTATCCGCGATAGTGCCTGTATTGCGGTCTGTCCAAGTTGCTCCCGAATTAACGGAGGTATAGAGATGGCCGTAATATACCACCGCGGCAAGCCTCTGCCCATCAGAAGACATCGCAATGGAAAACCAAAATTTATCATCCGCGATAGTGCCCGTACTGCGGTCTATCCAGGTTTCTCCCCCATCCGTGGAAGTATAGAGATGGTCGGACTTCGCTACGGCGGCAAGTTTCTGCCCATCGGAAGACATCGCAACGGATGCCCAGTCTTTATTATCCGCGATAGCGCCTGTACTGCGGTCTGTCCAAGTTGCTCCCGAGTCCTCGGAGGTATAGAGATGGCCGCCCCCCACTGCCGCGGCAAGTTTGGACCCATCGGAAGACATCGCGATGGAACGCCAGTTTTTATTTCCCTCGATTACAGAGTCGGGGACTACGCTAAGATCTTTCCACTTCGCCCCTCCGTCCGATGAGGTATAGAGATGACCGCCCTCCACCGCCGCGGCAAGTTTCTGCCCATCATCGGATATCGCAATGGACCACCAATCTTTATTTCCCTCGATTACAGAATCGGGAACTATGCTAAGATCTTTCCACTTCGCCCCTCCGTCCGATGAGGTATAGAGATGGCCGCCTCTTACCACCGTGGCAAGGTACTGTCCATTACCAGACATCACAATAGAATTCCAGCAACAGACTTCCGAGATATCCGCGCCGGGTTCTGAGCTAGAGCTAGTCGCCATTCTGCAACCGGCCAGTAGCGAAAATGCCACTGTGCAATAGATATAATAGTGATTCTTCATAATATCTAAGCTACATCTCATAAAATCGAATTTCCAATCTTTTTTTAATTTGTGGGCAATATCTCGGGATGCCGCGGGCCGCCGGATTAGGAAGCCGGGCGTTAGCGAGCCGGCGCCAAGCTCCTATCCCGTTCAGGATTGAGACGCGAGTAGTCGTTCCCATCACGTGCCTCCGGCCGGAGTGCCCCCACCGGGGCGCACTGGTAGAATCACGGAGTGCAGTCGGAATTCCATCTTTCATTCGGAAAACTAAAACAGATGTTCAGGTCTCTTACTTGCATCGGTCTGTCCAAGTGATGGTGATGTTACCGGTACTTGCGTCTGCTGAAGCCGTGCCGGTATAGAGATGGTTGTTCTTCTTCATTATGATAAGGTACTGCCCATAATCGGAAATCGCGGTGGAATACCAACTTCTATTCCCGAGATATCCGCGCCGGGTTCTGAGTTAGAGGGCATTTCCAGCCGGCGGCAGGGGAAACTCCACTATGCAATAGCGTGGAATTTTGCACCATGAAATTGAATTTGCAGTCTTTTTTACTTGCGGGCATCGGCAATACCGCGGGATACTAAGGATCTCCGGATTAGGAAGCCGAACGTTAGCGAGCCGGCGCCCAGGGCCAGATGCTGCCGAGCGGGCTACACGGAGATTAAGGGGAAGAAACATAGGTGAGAGGTTTAGCCCGAAACGATGGAAAATTCGGAATAGAGGAACCTTCCCGTTAGCGGAGCAAGCTATGCTTGTTGCTGAAGTTGATTGAAAGAGTAGGCAAACCGATTCAAGGGCATGATTCCGCCAGATGCGGGGGTGTGCTATGGTTATGCTCATCGAAACAGCGTATAAACTTACTCGATTCTATCGGCAACTGCCGAGGGGTCTGTTTCCGAATGCGTTGGGAAGGCAAAGAAACCGGTTTAGGAGGAAAATGAGTTGATTAGTGATTGGAATCCGATACTCAAATCCCTGGCAGGGGATATACTGGAAATTTGGGGGCGGCTTTGATTGCTCCGGCTTGAAGGATGAGGTAGAAAAGCTCGAAACCGAGGCCGCTCAGTCTGGGTTCTGGAACAGCCATAAGAGGGCTGAGAGAACAATGGCTGAAATCAAGCGAATAAGGAGCAAATATGAGCCCTGGGAAATGCTGATCAGGGAGCTGGAAGATGTCCAAGCTCTTATGTCCCTGGCTGAAGAGGTGGGAGACGAGAGCATGGAAGCGGAGCTTCGCGAGGCAATTGGCAGCCTGGCTGAATCGTACGAGAAACTGAAAACTTTGCGGCTGCTGGGCGAGGAGCATGATTCAGCGTCGGCATTTGTTACTATACATGCCGGCGCGGGGGGCACAGAAGCCTGCGACTGGGCGGCCATGCTTTACCGTATGTACGGGCGCTGGATTGATTCACGAGGGTTTAAAATGACAATGCTAGACATACAGGAGGCCGATGGCGGCATTAAATCGGTGGATATTCAAATCGATGGCAACTTTGCCCATGGTCTATTGAAGGGCGAGGGTGGAATTCACCGTCTGGTTCGAATCAGCCCCTTCGATTCCGCGAGGAGACGGCACACCTCTTTCGCCTCTGTATATGTTTCGCCTGTTTTCGAGGACGATATCGAAATTGAAGTGAGGAGCGAGGATATCAGAGTGGATACATACAGGGCATCCGGCGCGGGAGGGCAGCATGTGAACAAAACCTCCAGTGCGGTAAGGATGACGCACCTGGAAACAGGTATCGTTGCGCAGTGTCAGAATGAAAGGAGTCAGTTGAAGAATCGTGCGACCGCGATGAAGGTTCTGAAATCGAGACTCTACGAGTACTACCGTCAAAAACGGGACGAGGAGCGGGCAACGAATGCGGCGGAGAAAATGGACATTGGCTGGGGCAATCAGATAAGATCCTATGTTTTTCATCCCTATACAATGGTAAAAGACTTAAGAACGCATCACGAAAACGGAAATGTACAGACTGTGATGGATGGCAATTTGGATCCCTTTATCGAGTCCTACCTTCATTGGCGAGTAGGCAATGCGGATGGCGTCTGAGCTTAGGTTTTCAGCCTTCCTTATTTTGCTAAGTAGTTTCGCATTCGCCGATGATAGCGAGGCACAGTTCGTCCAGGAGAATTGGAAGGTGGCCATAGGTTCGTTCTTGGTTAACGATGCGGAAGAGAACCTATCCACTCTTATCCCGCGTTTGATATACGACGAGGTTTCGACATTGGAGCGTCACGAGATTAGCGAAGCAGAGAAAGCCCTACTCGCGAGGGAAATACTCGACGTGAAAGAATCGGAGATTTTGTTTGAACTCTCAAGGCTCCATCAAAGTAGAGATAATTTACTCTTCGATTTGAATAGCAGCCTTGCTGCCATCCGCAAGCTTGAGAAAGAAATTCAGACAAAGAATGCAGAACTATCCTATTGGCGCGGATATTCCCCCAGCCGAATCAGCATACCCGACAGTATTCCAATAAACTTCCCCGAGGCGCCAAATAAGGAACCTTTATGGAACTTGGGAATCTCCTCGCCAAGAATGTATCGTCAGTCCAACGGGCTGGATATGCTGATAATTGGTTCTATAACGAGGGTGGGCGACTATTACGGGATTGAAGTCTCAGCTCTTGAGCGCTCCGGGGAGGCAGTGATTTGGGAGGGAGTAGGTGCGGATGAAGATTTCGCGCGAATATCCAGGGAGATATCCGAGCGCTTGAGAGGCCTCTTATTGGGCCGGCAATGGGCATCTCTTACGGTTCAAACCGAACCTTCGAACGCTGTCATTATTGTCAATCAAGATGGTGGCGATGGTATTGGCTACTGGTCGGATTCCAGTTTGCCGCCCGGTGCTTTCTCGCTTGAAATTACCGCCGCCGGTTATAAGCCGAAGATTATAAGCGATACGCTTGCAGCTAACGAAACTAGATTCATAGAGGTGAAACTGGAGCCATCCGACTCGCCTCAGATACTGATTAGAACGATACCCACGGGTGCGAATCTAAGACTCGGCAATATCTGGATTGGAAAAACCCCCATGGCTATAGACGCCCCAAACAAAACATTCGCCCTAACAGTAGAGAAAGATGGGTACAAGAAAAGGGTAGTTCCCCTGTATCCCGACACGGAGCGCCTCACCATCCCCCTTGATTTGGAAATATCCGATCCGGTGGAGGAACTGACCAATGCCAGGAAGAAACTCTATAATTCAATCGCACTGTTCTCATTTTCGCTTGCTCCAACTGTAATCCTTATTGGCGTTTCCAGAAATTATGCAAACAGAACCGGCATCTATAGCCCCGGAACTGAAGACTATTTTAGGGCCTATGAGGCGTATCTCTATACCTATGGCTTCATGTGGGGCTCGGTTGCAATAAACGCGGGGTTGCTAAGCAATGTTCTTATCAGAATTGCAAGATACTTCAAAGCGGTGGAATCCCTTCCTTACTGATGCGGATTGCCCATATTTCGGCAAGCAAGTGCTGGGAGGAGATGTTCAACAATGGGCACACAGAGAGCCGGCCATATCCCGAAAAGCATGCGCACCGGGAAGGGCGGCGCTTGGTCGGGCAAATCATCCAGGTAGAATGCCGCGGTTGCCTAACAGACGGCGATGAATAGCTGGAGGCCGTATGCTCAGAAACTGGAGGAAAGCAAAAAAAGGGAAATCGATGCCGAGTCTGGGGTTTAAGTTGATGAATCTCTTCACGGGGAATGGCGGGGATGCGGAGAGACTCTACGATGGACTTGAGGAATTGCTGATAGAGGGGGATTTTGGGGCCTCCGAAGCCGTGGAATTGGTAAACGAGCTAAGAAGGTTCAGGTTTAATGGGATTCAGGATGTGAAGCATCTAAGTGATGGCTTGAGGGAACTTATCAGGCCAAGCCTCAATGTAGCAAACCTTTCCCCGAATTCCGGGATAATGACACTGTATCTTATTTTGGGAGTTAACGGAGTGGGAAAAACACTTACGGCCGCGAAGTTGGCTCATCGCTTCAAACAGGAGGGATGTGAAGGAATAGTTCTCGCCGCCGGAGATACTTTTCGGGCAGCGGCGATCGAGCAACTGGAGCTGCTCGGCAGGCGTGTAAATGCCCGTGTTGTGAAGCAAAGACATGGGGCGGACCCTGGCGCGGTTATACACGATGCGATAGACTCCGCCATTAGCAGAGGGGAAAGGCTCGTAATAGCTGACACGGCGGGGCGGATGCACAATAAGGCCAATCTGGTAAGGGAGCTCCTAAAAATCGACAGAATTTGCAGGGCAAGGCTTGGTGAAGACGGCGTGTACAAAAAAATATTGGTAATTGATACGAACACCGGACAAAATGGAATGCGACAGTCCGAGGTGTTTCACGAGGCGATAGGCGTGGATGCGGTGATTATGACAAAGTATGATTCTTCGGCTAAGGGAGGCATGATAGCCGCGATTGGCAGAGCTCTGAACCTTCCATTTGCATATCTTGGAAAGGGTGAGCAATTAGACGATTTGGCAGTATTCAATCCGGATTCATACCTAGATGAGCTGCTCGCCCACGAACCATGTTCGAAAAGATGATTGCAGTGTTCAATCCGGCTTTCGCCTCTAGGTTTTCGCTTATAAAGCTATGTGGAATGGCCGTGCTGGTTGCTTTGGCCTCGAGCATAGGCGGATTGGAGTGGTATGATAGTTCTCCGAGCGGGGTACCGACATCCCCTGCCGATGGTCCTGTCGCCGAGGGTTGGTCCTTGTCGATCGAATACTCGGACGATACCGAAATACAAACCCTATATCTAGATGGCGAGGAGCACTCCTCCCGTGTGCTGGTGCGGAGAGATGGAAAACTTGTTAGCAGCGAGGAGTTTGATGCAGGGGGAGGGTTGTTGCGCAAATTTGAATATGCCTACGATGTCGATGGCAATCCTCGTGCGATTTACCGCGGTGAAGACGCGGAATCCGCTCCCCATGTTATTTCTGATATAACGCTGGGCGTCGATTATGAAAACAGGCGACATTTAGAGGGTTCGGAGGATAGCTGGCGCATAACGGACATGGATTCGAAAGGAAGGCGAAGCACGCTAAGAATCCTGGATTCCGGTGAGAAAGTTGGAGAGACAAAGTGGATTCGCGACTCGGAGGGCAGTCTTCTGGAACTGCTTGTTGTCGAGGGTACGGAGGAACATCGAATACGATACGATTCCAAGGCCAGAATGGTTGAGGAAGAATTTCTGAACAACGGCGTGCCAATACTGCTGCGCGGCTATGTCTGGGAGGGAGACAAAATCGTTCGCGTGGAAGAACGAGGCAACGGTGTGGTTAAAACCAAGGACACCGTTTGGCTTGGGGATCGAAAAATTGAGGAAACCATCACAATCGATGGCGTAATAAGCGCGAAATTCCTTTGGAAGGATCCGAACGAGAAGATTGAAACCCTCTATAAGGATGGGAAGCCCTTTGTTCGCGTGCATTGGAAGGATGGACTCAGATACAAGGAGGAATCCCTAGGCGATTGGGAAGGCATTCGCGAGGGAGGATTGTGACTTTCTTCTCGAGTTGGCAGTCTTGGGTATCCGGAAGATTTCTTACCGGTCGCCAAGGCGGTAGGGGCCGGGTGATGTTTGTTTTCTCGGTTGTTCTGATAGGGATGGGTGTGGCCACGCTCAATACGGTTCTCGCCGTGATGAATGGGCTGCAGCAGGGGTATATTCGAAGCATTCTGGAGATTGGCTCCTACCACCTGCGTTGGTCTCCGGAAACAGGACTTGCTTATGAATCCACGGAACTGCACGATGTGGCGAACACAATTTCCGATAATGAAGAAGTGCTACTGGTTGTTGAATTTCGTGAGGGCCAGACGATGCTTACCGGAGTACACTCGAGACCTCTGGGATCGCTGATTCGGGGTGTGCCACCCTCCCTGTATGATGATGACCTGGTTCTCGCGAAATTGATGAATATCGCGGATGGGGATTTTGACTTAGCCGGTAATGGAATTGTGATCGGTCTTGAATTGGCGCGAAGACTTGGCGTGATTCCCGGCAGCAGATTGTTCGCTCTCAATCTTGGCGAACCGGGAATGTCTCCCGGAGAGGTAGAGCTTGAGGTTAGGGGGGTTTTCGAATGCGCCTATAGGGACTATCAGGCATCGATGGCCTTTGTCTCATTGGAAACCGCTGAAGAACTGTTCGGATATGCGATTCCCGAACTCGGCATCAAGCTAAGACGGCCTGAACGGGATAGAGCGGTGATGAGCAGCCTGAAATCCGCTCTGGGAGAGCATGGGGAAGCTCTTAGCTCGTGGCGCGACAACAACCGCTCGTTTTTTGGAGCCCTGCGAACCGAGAAGATAATGATGTTTCTCCTGCTAACGCTGATTTTCGTTGTCGTTGCGGTAAACATCGACCATTCACTGCGGCGCATGGCCACCGAAAGGATTGAGGATATCTCCATCATCAAGGCAATGGGGGCAAGTCCGCGACATGTTAGGAGCATATTCTTGAGACAAGGGCTTATTATCGGCGGATTCGGGGGAATCATCGGCAGCGTTTTGGGGGTGGCTATTGGTGGGAACGTCGATTCCATTATATCCACGGCTGAGCAAATCGCATATTTCTTCTCTGCCTATTCTGCCTTGGGCGTGGATGCGCCTCCCACGCTGGGAGCCTTTCTGAAGAATTCCGAAGTGATGGTTCAGGATGTGTTAACCATACTGTCCATTGCGGTGCTGATTTCGCTGCTCGCTGCTATCCGAGCGGCGTCTCAGGCGGCGTCGAGGAAGCCCGCGGAGGTGCTGCGCAGTGAGTGAGGGGAGAGTTCTGGTTGAGGGTGTTTATAAAACCTACCTTTCGGGTTCGGAGGAAATCAGGGTTCTAAGAAATGCGAGTCTGCAGGCATCGGCCGGCGAGAGCGTCGCGGTTGTAGGGGCATCCGGCTGCGGGAAGAGCACTCTCTTGAATCTCATCGGTGGTCTAGACAAGGTGGATTCGGGTTCTATACGCGCCTGCGGCTACGATGTTGATAGACTGAGCGAAAAGGGATTAACCACTTATCGGTCCAGGGGAGTGGGTTTTGTATTCCAGTTTCATTACCTGCTGAAGGATTTTACGGCTCTGGAAAATGTGATGCTGCCCGCGCTTATGGCCGGCACGGCTAGGGGACGTGCAAAGAAGAATGCGGAAACCTTGTTGGAACGAGTCAGGATAAGCAATCGCGCTTCCCATTTTCCCGCACAGCTTTCCGGAGGAGAACGGCAGAGAGTCGCGCTGGCTAGGGCGCTAATCAACAATCCCGATTTGGTGCTCGCGGATGAGCCAACCGGCAATCTGGACGAGGATCACAAGGCCATTGTTTCGAACTTACTCTTCTCGGAAACAGCGGAATCCGGAAGGGTGCTGATACTGGTTACCCACTCGCGGGAATTGGCATCGAGGGCGAATCGCCGCCTGCGGCTGAGCGAGGGACAACTGACTCCAGTATGAATGGCCCCGCATTTGTCGCTGGGCGATTGTTCTTCCGGCGACACAGAGAGCGCAGCGGCGGACATCCGTTACTTGGGGCCTCCGTGGGAATAGCCCTATCCCTTGTTCCCCTTATTACCGTCGATCATATTGTCGATGCGATGATTGAAAGCATTATCGCTCGATACCGTGAGACATCGACCTTTCATTTTCAGATACATCACTGGGGTGAGACCGAGCGTGATGAGTGGGAAAGAACCGTGAAAGAGATTCGAACCGTCTACTCGGTATCGGATGCTTGGGTAGAAAGGCAGGGCTTTGGATTGGCCAGAGCGAGCGGCTCCAGAGAAGGACTTACTCTTCGCTCCCTTCCTTCGAATCTGCCCGAAAGAGATAGTTCCTTTGCATCATTCATAGAATTTGATTCCGGGCACTGGGACTTATCTACGTCGAATTCTATATTGCTCGGGCGTGAATCCTCGAGGAAACTTGGCGCGTCCGTGGGCGATGAAATTCGAATACTCACCGTTCGAAGATTGCTCGGGGAGAGATACGTTCCCAGGGTAAGTAGATTCATCGTACGAGGTGTATTTTCCAGTGGATATCAAGACCTCGATAGAACCTGGGCCTTCATACCACTGGAAACGGGGTGGTTGATTCTATCCTCGGAAAGCTCTCTAACTTTTATCGGCGGCAAATTTCGGAGTCCAAATGGGGATTTGGATAAGTCCGCCATACCTCTCGCCACCTCTCTTCAGGGTAGATGGAGCTTGTATAACTGGAGAGAGCTCAATGATTATCTGCTTAGCAATCTGGAAACAACCAGGCGTATCTTGCTGCTTATTATGGCGCTGATAATACTGGTTGCGGTGTTCAATGTAACCTCGTCCTTGATGATGCTGGCCCTGGAGCGTCAGAGGGAGATTGGCATTCTGAAATGCGCTGGATGCTCCCCCTCCAAAATAACCGGAATCTTCGTGCTGGCCGGAGCCATGGCATCGGCGTTGGGCATTCTTGTCGGTATTGGATGCGGCCTCCTGGTGGCTCGGTTCATCAATGAGATAATTGTCGGAATCGAAGCATTTTTGGGACTGTTCACCATGGGAACCGCGGGGCCGAAGCTCCTGATAGAGGGGTATTATCTTCAGCATATACCAATTCAAATCCGCTGGAAGTCTACTATGTTGATTGGACTTGCAACCTTCCTGCTCTCACTGGGCGCCAGTGCAGTGCCCTCTTCCAGAGCCGCCGGACTGAAGCCCTTAGACGTTCTTAGAAAGCACTAGTCTCTGGATTGACCCGGCCCAAGCTTGGTTCGAGGGCTCTGAATTCTCGCCCGGTGAAATTGCTCTCTACACTCATCCTCCGCGGTGACTTCGCCGAAATCGTAATTAGGGATGGCTATATGAGGAGAACCCAGTCTCCGTTAGGACGGTTTTTTGAAGATTGATGGCTAAAAGGGAAGAAATCCGCTATTCTTCAAGCATGAGTAGGAGAATGGGTAATGATTAAGGGTTTGACTCAACGCGCTCAGCGGATTCTGACGGTGCTTGCCAAGGAGGAAGCTAGGCGTTTCAACGCGAGCAGGTTATCTAGTGAGCATATCGTACTCGCTATTCTTCGCGAAAAGAACGGGATAGCGTTCAAGTGCCTCCAGCGTTTGGGAATCAATACTGCCGAAATGTCCCTGGGGATAGAGAAGGGGCTTCCAATAAATGATAAAAAGGTGAATGCCGGTGAGATTCCACCCTCGAATCGAGTAAAGGTTCTACTCGAGAACGCGGCTAACGAGGCAATCACTCTAAACCATGAATACATTGGTACCGAACACTTCCTGCTCGCGGCGGCCGGTGAGCCCGGCAGCGTAACCAGTGCCTACCTCTCTCTTTATAAGATTACGGTGGACATCCTTCGCGGCGTTGTTTATGAGATTAACGGTGAACGAGATAATTCGAGGGGACTCCGGGGGAAGGTTGAGAAGCCGGGTTTACCTAAAAAGGAAGTGATAAACGAGGCTAAGCCATCCACCGGCATGCTCGATGATTTTTCCAGGGATTTAACCGCGATGGCGCGAAAGGGACAGCTCGATCCCGTGGTGGGGCGTGAGAGGGAGATCGCGCGGGTAATGAGAATCCTTGCCCGCCGAACAAAGAACAATCCGGTTCTGATTGGCGAGCCGGGTGTGGGCAAAACGGCTGTAGTAGAGGGATTGGCGCAGGAAATAGTGAACGGTATTGCCCCAGATATATTTGCTGGAAAACGACTCGTGGGACTTGATTTGGCGGCGCTGGTTGCGGGGACGAAATACAGGGGCGAATTTGAGGAGCGACTCAAGAAGGTGATAAGAGAAATTGATAAGGCCGGCAATACCATCCTATTTATCGATGAACTGCATACCATTATCGGAGCCGGCGGGGCCGAGGGGGCTATCGACGCATCGAATATGCTGAAACCGGCCCTCAGCAGGGGAGAGCTTCAATGCATCGGGGCCACAACCATGGATGAGTACAAGAAGTATATCGAAAAAGATGCAGCCCTCGAACGCAGGTTTCAGTCCGTGATTATCGATGAGCCCAGTATCGAGGAAACCTACCGTATTCTCCTTGGCATAAGAAGCCGCTACGAGGATCATCACAATGTTACCTACATTGATGAAGCCTTGAAATCTGCCGCCGAACTTGCCGACCGCTACGTAACCGATCGTCGTCTTCCGGACAAGGCCATCGATCTTATCGACGAGGCCGGTTCCAACAAGCGGATGCAGAACACTAGTAAACCTGAGACAATCAGCGAACTTGAAGAGAAGACGCGAGGGCTTACAGAGGAGAAGATTGCCTTTGTCAACTCCCAGGATTACGAAAATGCGGCGAGAATTCGCGATAAGATTCGTGATATGCGCGACAAAATAGACGAGTTCAAAGCGCAGTGGGAGAAAACGCTGAAGGAAGAAAAGAATCTGATAGGTGCCGAAGACATTCAGGCCATAGTTTCGGAGAATACGGGCATACCCATGGTGCGAATTATCAGAAGTGAATCAGACAAGCTGCTTAAAATCGAGGATGAATTACATTCCAAGGTGATAGGACAGGATGAGGCCATAGCGTCAGTTGCGGCCGCGGTGCGCCGTTCGAGAACAGGGTTAAATTCCCCCTCCCGACCACTCGGTTCCTTTGTCTTTCTTGGGCCAACGGGAGTGGGCAAGACCCTTCTCGCAAAAAGTCTCGCCGAATACCTTTTTGGTGATAGCGAGGCGCTTATTCGGATGGATATGTCCGATTTCATGGAAAAGCATAATGCCTCGCGATTAATCGGTGCGCCTCCCGGTTATGTGGGTTATGAGGAGGGCGGTCTCCTAACCGAAAAGATTCGGAAGAGGCCTTATTCCGTGGTGCTGTTCGATGAAATTGAAAAAGCGCACTCGGATGTTTTCAATCTGCTGCTGCAGGTACTGGAGGAAGGCGAACTGAACGATAGCTTTGGCCACAGGGTTTCTTTCAGGAATTCAGTTCTGATACTAACTTCTAATGCGGGTGCGAGGGAAATCAATCGCGGGGCTTTTGGTTTTCGAACCGGCAAGGACGCTATGGCGCATGCCGATATCAAAACAACTGCGCTCGCGGAGCTGAAAAGAAATTTTCGCCCCGAATTCCTTAATCGGGTTGATGAGATTGTTGTTTTTCACAATCTTGAATATGAGCATATCATGAAAATTGTGGATATTATGCTCAAAGAAGTTGCGGACCGATTATCCGGCTTATCAATGGGGTTGGAAGTGAACGACAAGGCCCGAAATTTACTGGTGCAAATGGGTTACGATGTGATGTATGGTGCCAGACCCCTAAGGCGCACCATCCAAAAAGAAATAGAAGACCCCTTATCTATTGCTGTTCTGCAAGGCCGCTTCGGACCCAAGGATACGATTCGCGTAGAAGTGCGATCAGACAAAATAAGCTTCAAACGCAAGGGCAGGAGAAAATTGGCCACTTCAAAACCGCTCGATCTTCTCGTGGGAGATGAGCTTCAACTTAGCGAAACTTTGCTTCCCGAGGTACACTCCGGGAAAAGCGGAGAACAATCGGATAAATAGTATGCTGCCATGGATGAGCGATACGTGCAAAAGACTTGTTCTCGTATTCTCGCTGGTATGCAACACGGTTTTTGGACTTTCGCCCGATCAACTCTACACTCAAGGCAATAAGGCATTCACGGCAGGCCTGTGGCGAACCGCATCTTCGCGGTTTGCACAGTTTATACGCGAGTATCCCGAAGATCCTCGTGCTGATTCCGCTGCCTATTTTGGCGCCGTGGCCTACTACAAGGCGAAGGACTTTCAGCGTTGCCTTGAAGCTCTGAGAGGTTTCGACGGGAAATATCCGAAATCGCGGTGGACTAGGCGAGTTGGCTACTGGGAAGGTTTATCCCGTTATGAATTGGAGGATTGGACAGGGGCTGCCGCTTCCTTCGAGCGCCAAATCGAATTCGACGATGAGATTGCGGAGCAGTCCCTGCTTTATCTGGGAGCCTCCCTGGAAAACTTGGAGGACTGGAAGGGCGCGGAGAGTGCATACTTAAAGCTGATAGAGAAGAGCGAGTCTAGAGATTTGACGGCGAGGTCAATTTTTCGTCTGGGGCAGGTTCAACTTTCGGATGGCAAACCCTCGGAGGCTCTCGACGCATTCACTAGGTTGATTTCCGAATATCCGGAATCCCCCTTGGCGCTACAGAGCAGTTACTGGATTGCCGAGGCGCGAAAGAAAATGGGAGAGAGACGAAAGGCATTGGAGGCCTATCGCGGCTATATAGCGCTTGGTGAGGAATCTCCCTACATGTCTTTCGCATTATTGGAAGCGGCCCGTCTGGCCTCCGATGCGCGGCTGAACGAGGAGGCCTTGCACTATCTTGACATATGGGAGGGGGAATTCCAATCGGGAATCGAAGAGGAGGCCAAGGTGGCCCTTAAAATCAGGGCGGCCATATATCTGCGCATGGGACGCGTCGAGGCCGCGAAAGAGGCGTACTCCTCAATACTCGAGGCCCCTGGGGATGAGGATGAGGAACAGGCTGCCGCCTTCAACCTGGCTCAAACCTGGTTGGGCACCGATGAGGCTATCCTGGCCGTCCCTTATCTTGAAAGGTCTATTGAAGGACCCGATAAGAGAATAGCCGCCGATGCCGCGTTTCTTGCCGGAGGCATCCTTATTTCCAATCGGGATGAAAGAGGGGCCGAACTGTTGGAGGACTTTGCAAATCGATATCCGGAGGATGAGAGACGCGAGGAGGCCCTCCGTTTAGCCTTTGCCGCCTATCGCAGGGGGGAAAGACTGGGCCGTGCCAATGTCGTAATTGAAGTGCTAATCCGTGATTATTCCAAGAGTGTCGAGCTCCCTTCCTATCTTTTTTTACGAGGTGAACTCGCCCTGAATATTGGAGATTCCAGTACGGCTCTTCACTATTATGGAATCATAGTGAGGAATCACGGTGATTCGCCCGTGGCCATTGAGGCAAATTCTCGCATCGGATTTATCTATTCGGAGCGTAGGGAGTACATTCGCGCCGCGGGCTATTACGTTCAGGCGACTGAGGCGGGCGGCGGAGTAATGGGAGGGGAGGCGGGCCGCAGAGCCGCCTATTCCGCGGCTATTGCGTATCTGAACGGAGGTATGAATGCGGAGGCGATAGAATTACTAGATTCGATTGTCGAGTCGGACCCCATGGGAGCCTGGAGCATTGAGTCGGCCTACTATCTTGGAGAGGCCTACTACGATGAGGAAGACTATGCGGAGGCAAGAGAGGCATACCGAAAAGTGGCTCATCATGCCGACGGCGAGTTTCTGTTTGATGCACTCTATGGAATTGGATGGACTTGGTTCCGTCAGTCCGAGTGGAATAGCGCGGCAGGAGCGTTCGAGGATGCGGCCAAGGTAGCGCTTACTGCCGAGCAGAGGGCTAAGGCGCATTTCCGAGTTGCCATGAGCTTGGCATCGGGGGGGAATTGGGAAGAAGCGCTGCCTTCATATGAGAATGCCCTGCTTGTCGAAGGCGAGGAGTGGAGGGAGGAGGTTCTTTATCAGAAGGCCTGGGCTCTGCTGAATTTGAATCGAGTTGAAGAGGCCAATAGAACCGCTAGGATAATGAGCGAGGAATTTCCCAATAGCAGTCTGCCGGCGGATTTGCCGTTCAGGATGGGTGAAAACGCCATGAAAGATGGACGATTTGTCGAGGCGATTCGCTGGTACGATCGCACTCGAGTGCAGTATCCTAACACGGACATGGCCATTCGAGCAGAGCTTAGGGCTGCCTTGGCAGCCAGGGAGAATGGCGATGTGGTAGATGCATCCAAACGCTATGGCGCATGGATAATAAATCACCCCGAAAATCCCAGTGCATCCGCGGCCATTCGCTCCTGGGCCCAGATGCTGAAAAGCAGTGGCAATTCGAGCCTTGCCGTGGATGCAAAGAGCAAAATTATGGATAGTCTGGGAAACAACCTAAGGCTGAGCGCTCCAATTATTCTTGCCTGGGCCAGGTTGGTTCAACCCGATTCCACCGCACTCTTGCAAACTATTGCCGAAGATGAATCGCTGCCGCCGGCAGACCGTTCGGAGGCCCTCCTCTTGGTGGCCAATTCGTATTTCAGGGAGGGACGTGTCGATCGCTCCAGGGAAATATATGAGGTGCTGGTTCGGGAGGTTCCAGGCAGGATTGGAGCCGAGGCGCAGGAGGGCATAGCTCGGACTTATCTCGCGGAGGGGAGGCTGGATGAGGCGGCCGAGGCTTATATGGCAATACCCTACCTTTTCCCCAACCAGGAGGACCTGTCGAATCATGCCTTGGGAGAGGCCGAGAGGCTATTCCGCGGGGCGGGCAGGATCGAGGAGGCGGATAAAATTCGCGAGGGCAGTCTTCGATAATAGTGGCAGCCGCGGCCAACCTCGAGGACGCTGGATCAGTTCAACCGGGAATTCCCGAGTTATTCCGGAAGGAGTTTTCGAGTAACGAGATTTTGCACCTCGCGCTTTCCGAGTACCTGGGCAATTGTGAACTTCGCCTCGTTTTCGCTAGTCTTGATTATGGGTTGTTCATTGTAGGGCTGAAGATTTTCGTCCAGGTAGAGTTTTATTATGGGATATCGCGGACTGTCGCCGATATCGACTATGGTTCCAATGGAACCGTTCTTCAATCGAATGTAGCTCCCGATCGCGAAGAGCGAGATTGAGTTGAGTAGTGCTGTTATAACTCCTTCATCGTAGAGACTGCGCATGTCTTTCAGCATTTTTAGAATAGTCACGTGGCTCTCCCCGCTTTCGCGGAAGGGACGGCTGGATATCTGTGCATCGTATGAACAGGCAACGGCGAGAATTTTGGCAAATTGGGTGATTGACTCGCCGCTAATGCCCTGGGGGTAGCCGGATCCGTTGAGGCGCTCATGATGCTGGGAAACTGCAAGGAGTATTTCCTGGGTAATTGGACTGGAATGCTCGCGGGAGTATTTTTGCAGCATTTTTAGGCCAATAATTGGATGAGTGCTTATTATTTTTTTCTCTCTTTCAGAGAGGCCGCCCGTTTTGTTGACGATATGACTGGGCATTTTCAGCATTCCAACCTCATGTAATATGGCGGCAATACCGAGTTCGATTAAGCGGAAATGGGATAGTTTGAGTCCGTTGCCAATGGTTAGGGCGATTATGGTTGTTCGGGCCGAGTGGGTGTAGAGGTAGTCGATTCCCTTTGCTTTTAGGTTGGGTAGTCGGAGGATGAAAGCGCGATAGTCTTTTAGCATCAGAATAGTGGATTTAACCTGTTCCGTTATGGAATCCAGATTGAGATGCCCCTCGCTATTGAATGCTTCGTAACTTTTTTGGATAAACTTCGTAAAGCTCGAAAAGAAATCGAGAGTAGTGCGGCGCCCTTCGGATTCCTTCGCTTCGTTGTTCAGGTTGGAATCAATGCTTCCGGGTATCGCTGTACGGAGAACTCCGTTGGTCAGTATGCTTTTATACCCCCATTTCTGCAGTTTCTCGATTAGACTCTTCGTAATTGGCGAGTCTACCGGAAGAAGCATAAATTCCTCGTCGATCCACAGGGGTTCACTGTAGTAAGTATTGGCTTTGAGGCTGCTTGTCGGTATACTTTCCATCTTGGACATTTGCTGACCCCTTTGGCGATCCGGATCTGTTACCCGGCTTTTTTCTAATTATAGAAGTAAATCCGGATAATTATAAAGGGTGGTACTTAAAGTTGAGGATGGGGAGGGTTGAAACTTAGGGCGATTTTTCTTCTGTTCAATTTATTTGTTTTTCTTGCCTTGATTCTTGTTCTCATTCCATCGTTTCTTATTCTCGATCGAGGCGGGATGAGCATCGTGAGGAATGTGTGGATAGTTTTCCTTGTGTTAGTGCTGATTGTTGGGATTTTGGATTTCTATTTAATTCGGAATTGGAAGCTTTTCTCCCTTCTCGAGGCCGAGAATTGGCCGAGTCTTTTGGCTTGGCTGGAGAATCGTTTATACGTGAGGCGGAAATTGAATCGAGCGTACTCGAATCTTCTCATCAATACCGCACTTTCCGTTTCAAATCTCGATGCGATAAAGAAGCTGGAACTTGAGATTCGGCAAAAACGGCCGGCACTCTTGAGATTTCTGGGAGTTTCCCTGGGTATTCCGATACTTCTGGAACAGAACTGGAAGGCAATCGCGGAGTATTATGGACCGCTGGCCGATGATTCCAAAACAAGGCAGCGGGATTGGGCCATTTGGTGTCGAGCAGTGGCACTGGGCGAAGGGAGGATAGACCAACTGATGGAACTTCTGGATAATCGAGATATCTCGCTGCGATTGCTTTCGTGGGAGATTCTGGAAAAGCGCTCGCGGTATTTATCCGACGCGCAGCTCGATGTGCTGGCCGCGTCCAAGATGGAATTGAAGAATATGCTCAGTTGTTCCAAGGGCGATAGAATGTTGCAGAAATCGAGGGAGGATTATCTGATTTCACTTGTCTTGTCTTCTCAGGTAGATGGGGTGAAATCGGATTTGCTAGCGAGTTAGCTTTTCCTTGGCAAGGGGTGATATCATGAACGTTCGAGTCCGTTATGCGCCCTCCCCAACGGGGATGCAGCACATCGGAGGCATACGAACGGCCCTGTTCAATTATTTCTTTGCCAGGGCCAATAATGGCAGCTTTATTCTTAGAATCGAGGATACCGATCGGGCGAGATTCAATCCCGAGGCTATCGAGGATTTATTCAGTTCCCTTGAATGGCTGGGCATCCGTTATGACGAGGGACCCGGCAAGGATGGAACTCGCGGGCCTTATGTGCAGTCGGAGCGGAAAGCGCTCTATGCGGAGCTGGTTGAAAGCTTGCTCGGCTTTGGCGGTGCCTATCATTGCTTTTGCAGCGCCGAGCGTCTTGACTCGATTAGGAATGAACAGAAGCTAGCCAAAAGAAACATCGGCTACGATCGATATTGTCGCAATGTTTCGGTAGATGAGGCTAAATCACGAATTGAACTGGGCGAAAAACACGTTATTCGTTTGAAAGTGCCCACGGAGGGAAAAACCGTATTCAATGATTTCCTGTTGGGGAAGATAAGTAAAAAGAACAGGGATATCAGTTCCGATCCTGTGATAATGAAGTCCGACGGCTTCCCCACCTATCATTTTGCAAGTGTTGTCGACGATCATGAGATGGGAATCACGCATGTTCTCCGAGCCCAGGAATGGATTCCTTCCGTGCCCCTTCATATCATCATTCATCAGGCCCTCGCTTGGAAGCCTCCTGTTTATTGCCATCTGCCGATGGTGATGGGTAAGGATGGTCAGAAATTGTCCAAACGTCATGGATCGACTGCCTTGAGAGATTTCCGCGGGGTCGGCTATCTTCCCGAGGCTCTAATCAATTTCATTTCGCTTTTGGGCTGGAGCTACGACGATTCGAGGGAATTCTTTACCATGGATGAGCTTTGCGAACTATTTAGCCTCGATAGGATTAACAAATCTCCCGCGGTTTTTGACTATCGAAAATTGGACTGGTTTAACGGGCACTATATTCGCTCGATGAATTTGAACTCCCTTAAGTCTAGGCTTATCCCAATTCTGGTTGCCGATGGGCTTGTTCAAAACCCGCCCACTGCCAATCAGATGGAAATCATCGATGGTTTTATGCCAGTTGTCGCGGAGCGCCTAAAACGACTGAGCGACATAACTCCTATGATTCGCTTCCTATTTCTCGACCCCGGTTGCGTTAGCGCCGAGACGGCAATTCCGAAGAAGATGGGCCTGCAGGATACCTTGGATGTACTGGAGGCTGCAGTTGACTTGCTCGGTTCATCACCCGAGCCGCCTGGAATTGGTGAGGCCTCTGCTGAGTGGGATGAAACTGTGGAGCGTGAATTTCGCGATATGGCGGTGTCGAGGAGTTGGAAGCTTGGCTCGGTATTTGGACTGCTTCGGATTGCGCTTACCGGGAGTTCGGTTAGTCCCCCTCTGATTCCTATTATACGTCTGCTTGGCTTGAGCGAGTCGCTTAGGCGGATAAGAAGGCTAATTCTCACCGTGGAAGATGCGGAATCATGAGTACTGCTTGTATCCTGCAATGCCAAGTGGTACTTTACTGAGACTGAAGGGAGCAATGACTACTAGAAATACTGGGAAGGGCGAGAATGTCAATGAGCATGGTGCCTCGATGGAGAGGGTGGTTTCTCTTTGTAAAAGTCGCGGATTCATATATCCTTCGAGCGAGATATATGGAGGTTTGTCGGCCACCTGGGATTATGGGCCCTTGGGTGTCGAGATTAAGCGGAATATCCAGAATGCCTGGTGGAAGGAGATGGTGCGTCGGCATGAGAACATTGTAGGGCTAGATGCCGCTATCATGATGCATCCTAGAACTTGGGAGGCTTCCGGGCATGTCGATAATTTCTCCGATCCCCTGGTTGATTGCAAAAAGTGCAAAAGCAGATTTCGCGAGGATACCCTTCGAGAAATGTGGTTGGAAGGGAATATCGATAACGCCGTGTGCCCGGAATGCGGCGGCGAGTTAACGGAGGCTAGGCAATTCAACCTGATGTTCACAACCCAATTAGGACCGGTGGAGGATGCCGGTAGCCTAGTTTATTTACGACCGGAAACCGCGCAGGGCATTTTCGTAAATTTCAAGAATGTGGTGAATACCTCTAGAGTCAAGATTCCGTTTGGAATTGCGCAGGTGGGCAAGGCCTTTCGCAATGAAATCACCACCAAGAATTTCATATTTCGCACCTGTGAGTTCGAGCAGATGGAAATGCAGTATTTTGTAAGGCCCGGTAATGAAGACGCGGCTTTCGAAGAGTGGAAAACCAAGCGCATGGCCTGGTATGTTGATAAGGTTGGCATTAAACCCGAGCGCCTTCGTTTTAGCAAGCACGGACCAAAGGAGCTTGCTCACTACGCCAAGGAGGCATTCGATATTGAATACAATTATCCCTTTGGTTGGCAGGAGCTTGAAGGAATTCATTCAAGAACCGACTACGACTTGAAGAGACATGGTCAATTCTGCGGCAGGGATATCAGCTACCTCGATGCTGAAACGAATACTCGCTACATACCATATGTAGTTGAAACCTCCTCAGGGCTTAGTCGCAGTGTGCTTGCAGCGCTGATGGACGCCTACCACGAGGAGAAATTGAACGGCAGGGATGAGCTACGCACGGTTCTTCATCTCCACCCCCAGATTGCGCCAATCAAGGTTGCCGTCTTTCCCTTGGTGAAAAAAGACGGACTCCCCGAAATGGCTCGGCGGATCGAGAAGAAGCTCAGGGAGGATTTCGCCACGTTCTACGACCAAGGAGGCGCGATTGGCCGTCGTTATCGCAGAATGGATGAAATTGGTACGCCCTTTTGCGTTACAGTTGATTATGAAACCATGGATAATCGTTCCGTAACCCTTAGATTGCGCGATTCGATGGAGCAGATTCGAGTTCCTATTGAGGGAATTGCGGATTTGGTACGCGGGAAAACCCTTTTATATAGGCGCTTCTAAAGCATAGCTATTTGAGCCGGGTTATCGAGAGTTGATATGAGTAAAATTCAGATTGATGTCGAGAGGCAAGCACACGCTCTGGATAAACTGATTAGAAGGGGATTCTATAAGCAGTGCACTGATGAGGCCGGTTTGAGGAATAAGATGGCCGAAAATCCTATAAAATTCTATATAGGAATCGATCCCACGGCACCCTCTTTGCACGTGGGACACCTCGTGCCTCTCTATGCGTCGGCCCACCTTCAAAATGAAGGCCATCGGCCCATAATACTCATGGGAGGTGGCACCGCGCGCATCGGCGATCCCTCCGGCAAAACCAAAATGCGCAAGCTAATCGAATACAGGCAAATTGACGAGAACATTGAAAAAATCATTCCGCAAATTGCCAGAATTATAAATTTCGACAAAGCCGAAGTATTGTTGGCCAACAATGCCGACTGGCTCTCATCGTTGAATTACATTGATTTCCTTCGTGATATTGGACGGTATTTCAGCGTAAATCGGATGCTCGGCTTTGAAGCCTATAAGCAGCGCATGACGGATGGTCTTTCCTTCCTTGAGTTCAACTACCAACTCCTTCAATCGTATGATTTCCTCGAGCTATGGCGGAGAGAAGAATGTCTGCTGCAAATAGGAGGCGACGATCAATGGGGCAACATAGTCGCGGGCGTGGAGCTTATTCGAAGAGTTGCCGGGGTAGAGGCATATGGCCTTACCTTTCCCCTGCTTACACGATCTGATGGAAGGAAAATGGGCAAAACCGAGAAGGGGGCGTTGTTTATTGATCCGGGCATCACCTCGATATATGAATTCTACCAGTACTGGCGCAATGTGCCAGACCAAGATGTCGAGAAATTCCTCCTAATCTTTACCTTCCTCTCGGAGGAGGAATGCCGTAGGCTCGGATCGGCGGAAGGAACCAAAATAAATTCCTCCAAGGAGCGATTGGCCTATGAGGTAACTAAGCTGCTCCATGGGAAAGATGAGGCGCTTAATGCGAGAGAGGCTGCCAGGGCAGTTTTTTCCAACGGAAGGGATAGAACCGGCATTCCTTCCCGCGTGATACCAAGAGCCGATTTTGAAACTGGAATAAACATAGTTGATTTGCTTTCCCGAACGGACTTATGCAGCTCAAAGAGCGAGGCTAGGCGTCTTGTCCTCCAGGGAGGAGCGGGGGTAAACGGAGCGAAGGTGGAAAGCATAGATACCGTACTCGGCTTATCAGATATTGCGGATGGCGAGTTGATGCTAAGGGCCGGAAAGAAGAGATATTTCAGGATTAACGTGATAAAATAAAAAACCCGCGGATCTGGATATCGATTTCCCGCGGGTAGTAACGGCAACTCGCCGACATCTCCACTATCGGACTGTATTCAGCCCAGCTTTATATTTTGTTGCAATATCCCAGCCGGCCGAATCCAAACAGCAGCGGTGATAGCTTGCCGATTTCACAATTTCGGAATATAGGCGTTTAGAATTCTCCAGAGGCTTGCCATCTGCTCTGGAAGAACTGAGTTCCAGTATAATCGGCTGCATCAAAAAGGAAACCATCTCGCGGCCTTTCATTCCAAGCAAGCGTTTATCGACATCTTCCATCGCTGCAAGCTGTGAACCCGGATCCTGCCCGGATGCAATCGCCTGCTCGGCCTCTATGGCAAGTTCCGCTCCCTTGTTTGCGAGTAGAGCTAGCTCGTCGAGCGCCTCTGATATATCATTAATCATCTTGGCCACATTCGAGGCAGAGTCCCGATTTTCCGGCGTATGCAGCAAAGCCGCCAATATCGAATCAATTTTGCCGCGTAAATCCGGGAAATTGCTTATTTCGGAGGTTTCGATCGTGGACATACCCCTGATGCGACGGCCCGAATCACCCACTATCCTGGGATTACTGTTCCGGGTTGTCGTAGCTGCACTCTCGGCAAACCAGTTCGCGTAAATATCCATTCGTAGATTTGTAAGTAGACTTTCGTCCTTGTAAGTTCTTGCATAGTATGGCGAGGCTTCGTACAGATTGTGAAAGAAGGACTGCTCGGCGGGCAGGGTTCTTCTTGAATAGAGATGCGGCATCTTGCTCGAAAAACTGCCGGGAAAATGAGTTCTGCCGCCGGGAAAGCCCAAATCCAATCCAACGATATTTAGAGGCTTGCATCCAAGGAAGCGAGCTAGCTCCCAGGCTGCCGTTGCTACTGAGCCCCCGGCCTTGAGCTCACCGCGGATTCCCGCCGCATCTTCCAAGAGAGTTCCCAAGGGGAATTTAGTTCTAGTTAGCAGAGGACGGCCGGAGAGTGCGCGAAAAACGGCCGGATGCGTTGCAGTCTCCGCGAGAACAGGACAATCACCCACCTGCTCGGCGCACCAGTCTAGATGTCTGGAATTCCAATACTGCGGATCCACGGCCGCGATTACATCCGGCCTTACTCCGGCCCTGATAACTGCCGAAACAGCTGTATCCACCACTATTATCAGATGACTCCTGAGAATCTCTTTGAGTTCGGGAAGTATGATTTCTACAGATGGACCACCTGCTACCACTAGGGCCGGGATATCCTTGAATTTTCCCTCCCACGATAAAAGTGACAAAGCTCTGGGTAGAATCGGGATATTCGCGATAAGATTCCTAACCCACAGGCGACCAAAGCGTTCAAGGGTTGCCGCGTTTATCTCCCGCCGTTTTTGAATACTCAAAACGGTTTGCCTTAGAGAGCCATACCAATGGGGATTCCCTCGTTCGGAGGGACTCCAGATAATCAGTGTAATCTTCAAACCAGTCGGGCCGCCGCTTAGATAATTGCCAATATTTTTTACACCGTCGCCCGAGATAAACTGCACCAGGGGGTTTCTAATCAGGGGGGCAATGTCTCGGACAGCGGCGGCGCGTTTGAATATGCTTTCATCCGCCTCGGCTATAATCAGAGGTCGATTCGGCGCCTCCCTCAGCAGGGCCTCGGCCACGTACCCGAGACCGAATCCACCGAGCACCACAACTGCCGAATCCGCCGGCACCGAAGCGGCAACTCTTTCCGCTTCCCGAACAGGGTTGATTCGCGAATGAAGCGCGATGCCATTCGAGAAGGCGGTTATCATTCCGCCGCGGGTGGGCTCTGTGCGCCACTCACTCCCGGAATTCACATTATTTAAGCTCCAGGTATACACTCATTCCGCTTTCAATCGGAGTTCCGGGGGGTGGTAACTGAAGTACAACCCATCCCTTACCGCGGATAGTCCAACTTATATCCTCCCGCTCTAGGTATGGCAGCAGCATTCGCTTTGAATAGCCCGTCAAATCGTGCAGCTTATCACCTAATGGAAGAGGTTTCGGATTGTCGATACGGACCCTACCGGGGTGTTCGATTACGGTATTGTCTGCAAGAGGAATTCCATGAAGCGGAGCCAGGGTTCGAGCAATCTTACTTAGCATCGGTGCCGCCGTTTGGGCTCCGAAAATACTAACCCCCCTGGGATTCTCCAGAACAACATAAACTATTAGTCGTGGATCGTCAGTGGGGAAAAGTCCCAAAATGGAACTCAGGAAGCGATCGAGGCTATATTGGCCGGTTTCCGAATCCGCAATTTGGGCCGTACCCGATTTGGCGGAAATCCGGAGGCCCGGAACAGCCGCCTTGTGAGAAGTACCCGAGGGCGAAATTACCGTTTGCTCCATCAGGCTCAGCATCATTTCGGCTGTTTTTGGAGAAATCACCTCTCTGACGGGATTGCGTGGATATTCCTTTACGAGGCTTCCATCGGTAGCCACTACCTTGCTCACTATCCTAGGGCTAAGCAAGATACCCCCGTTCGCCAGTGTTGTGGCCGCCGCGGCTACCTGAATCGCCGATACTCCAACCTCTTGTCCAATGGCGATTGTAGGTTTACTACGGGTAGACCAGTCCGACACGGGATTCAGAAGCCCGTGAGACTCTCCCGATAGGGGAAGTCCGGTGGGATTCCCAAAACCAAAGTTCTTCAGAGTCTTGTAGAAATCGGTATTCGAAATACTCTCCGATGCATCGGCTATCGCAACATTGCTGGACAAAATGATGGCCTCGCTTAGGTTCAATATCCCATAATTGCGAATGTCCGTGATGGGTGGTATTTTGTATCTCTTAAATGCCTCCGGTTCATAACCGCTTCCCGTATGAAATTCATCATCGGGGCTTACGGCTCCCGTATCCAATAGAGCGGACCAGGAAAAAACCTTGAACACCGAACCTGGCTCGTAGGCTATCGCCAGGGGCCGATTGATGCGCTGATTCAGGTTCGATTGAGCAAAAGTGTTTGGATCGTAGGAGGGCCTGGAAACCCAGGCTAGAATCTCGGCTGTTTTTGCATCCAAAACCAGAATCATCATGGAATCAGGGCTAAAATCCTTCCATGCCTCCTGCGCTATGTTTTCCACGAGGAATTGCACGTCCATATCCAAAGTCAAATGAACATTGTTGCCGTAAATTCTATCAACCTCAGCCGTTACGCTACCTGGGGCCATAACCCGATTAAACGAGTACTCGAGTCCATCCAAGCCGATATTGTCTGTTCCAACATATCCTATTAGAGGCGCTGCCAATTCTTTCATGGGATAGTGTCTTCCAAGCTCCTCCTGCAAACTTATTCCAGGCAGTTGCCCCTCTTCAATTAGCTTTCTAACCTTGTCGGACTGGGTTGGTGTAACCTGCCGCTTGATGAAAACGAAGCGAGAAGTTCTGTTATCAACTAGTGTCTGCGCAATAGAGCCGGGTTCCATATCGAGAATCCCGCCCAGCAGATTGCCGATTTCGATAGGATCATCAATCTCAGGCTTCCATGCCGTTACCGAGTATAAGCGGGTTTGCAAGGCGATCAGTCGGCCATTCCTATCGACAATTGAACCCCGTTCCGCCACCGCTAGACTGCCCACGGACGCCTTAGTGCCGGGGGAGAGCATGATAAAGGCGAAGCGAATAAATATAGCCAGGGCCACGGCCAGACTTATCAACATCAGAATTCTCGTTCTGACGCTAGTTGGGTGCCTAGTCATCCCAGCTCAAAACCCGGCCAATGAAGCTCGTCCTGGGCACAAAGCCGTAATCCCTGCTGTCAAAGGACTTGAATTGATTATCCCCAACCATAAACAGGGAACTCTCGCTTTGAGTCTCATCCAGATGCTCCAACTGTGCTCCTGAAAGATACCATCTTCCCCAGGGTGTAATCAGCCAGCCATTTTCTATGTGGGGTTCCGCATCGCTATTTAGAACGCAGCGTTTCACAACCAGATTGCCTGTTATCGGGCTGTGATAAACCGCGATATCGCCTGGGCGAATTCTCCCGGAACCCCGCAGAACAAGCGCTATTTGTCCGTCCATAAGGACCGGCGCCATCGAATCCTCTTGAACTCGTATAAGCGTGAACAAATTTGGCGCCGTGAAGGCGATAAACGCGGCCAGAACGAACGAAGTGATTTGTACGGATCCGCTAAGCCTCGTGTAGTGAAGAAACATGTTGAAATGAGGGTAATACGGCGGAAAACTTTTGTCGATATGAGGGGAAGATGAGGAAATTTTGACACCCCGTGAGCAGAGAAGGAGCTTCGTACCCCTGACAATGGGAAAGGGCTGTCCGGAAGCAAGAATAACACGCCGTAAAGCTGAAAACCGTTCCAGATTCACCTCACGAATACCTGAAACACATGACCCGCTTAGGGAATCTCCCGATAATTTGGGAGAGACAAAGGTATTGCCGATCATTGCCGCCCTTATTGTTGCGTTAGCGGCTCTGGGGATGGGTTTTTTTGACAGTTTTTTCCCTGGTGAGAAGTCACCTGAATCGAATTCTAATCCGAACAAGTCCGAGGCTCCAATCCAAGAAGCTAATAGAAGCTCGATAACAGTGACAAAACCTAAGATAAACTCATCGGAGATGCTGTTTACCAGGCACGAGGTAGCTAGGGGCGAGACTATTTCACGCATCGCTTACCGCTATGGGCTTTCGCCGGCTACCATCGTGAGCGTCAATGAATTGAACGGTGGGGAAATTCCGGAAGAAGGCCGCGCTTTGATGATTCCCTACATTGATGGATGGAGGGTTCGAAGCCCTGTGAATGAAGACATCAGGGAGGTAGCGGCTCGTTTCAACACCGCGATCGATAGGGTTCGGAAGATTCCGGGAAGCGGGGATTACTTCATATACGGGAAAATTCCCGATGAAGCCTCGCCATCCAACACAGTTGGGGAACGTTTCTTATATCCCGTAGCCGGCAGAGTATCCACCGCATACGGTGAGAGCGTGGACGATATCACCGGTATAGGCTACACCTCCGAGGGCATCGGTATTTCGGTAAAGACCGGGACACCGGTGAATTCTTCGAAGGAGGGTAGGGTTATTCTAACAGGCCACCATTCAACCTACGGACTGTACGTGATTATGTCCCATACCAAAAAATGGAAGAGCTTCTATGGTTATCTCGGCAGTATTGAAGTTGCCGTTGGAGATAAGCTCGATGCCGGGGAGCTTCTGGGCTATTCAGGTGCCTCGGGAGCCGCGCCCGGCCCCCAGGTTCTTTTCGTTTTGATATCCGCCGGGGAGTCCGTGGATCCTCTGGATTACCTCTACTAAGGGCGTTCTACGGCGTCTTAGGCACCGCAGCACTGCTTGTATTTCTTACCGCTCCCGCAGGGGCAGGGTTCATTTCTTCCAATTTTGGGCTTAACTCGCTTAATCTGAGCTCCCCTTGCGCTAGCCTCGAGCCGCTCTCCATTTCTTATCGCGGTGCCGGAGCTTATTAGGGACGACAGCGATTTATGCGATGCCACTACCTCCATGTGCTCGGGAATCTTGCGGCTTTCACCCTGCTGCATATGCACTTTGAATATTTTGCGGGCGATATCGATATGCAAATTCTCCAACATGTTGTCGAATAACTCAAAGCCCTCGTTCTTGTATTCGATAAGGGGGTTTTTTTGCGCGTAGGTTCGAAGGCGAACCGACTCGCCAAGCGCGGTTAGTTCCTCAAGATGATCCTGCCAGCGCTTATCTATTTGCCGTAGGTATTCATATCTTATAAACAGTTTAATCTGCTCTGCGCCAACTGAGGATTTCTTCCCCTCGATATCGCCTTGAAGATAATCTCTAACTATTTCCCGGATTCTATCGGAACTTGTTTGCGCGGTAATATCCTCATCGGAGGAACCACGAAAGTTGAAATTCTGAAGAAGTCGTTCACCTAACCTCGCCAGGGCAGTCTTCGGATCGCCGCGGCTATCCGTTCTGTAATCGTCGATTAACACCTGGAGCATTTGCTCACCAGTCTCCAGTATCATTTTGTCAAGGCTCTCACCGCACAGAACTTCATTCCTGATGGAGTAGATTGCGCTTCGCTGCCTGCTTACAACATTGTCGTATTCGAGTAGGTGTTTTCGTATTTCGTAGTTCCTATCCTCGACGCGTTTCTGGGCTCTCTCGAGAGACTTATTAATAAGGGGATGCTGAAGGGGTTCGCCGCCGCCCATTCCCAAACGGGCCATTGTGCTTCGGAAGCCCTCGCCCCCAAATAGCCGCATCAGATCGTCTTCGAGGGAGATGTAGAATCGGGAGTATCCCGGATCGCCTTGGCGGCCTGAGCGTCCCCGTAGCTGATTGTCTATGCGCCGAGATTCGTGTCGCTCCGTTCCTAAAACATAGAGTCCTCCCAGCTCAATAACCTCCCTGTTTTGACTTTGCCACTTCTTGTATTCCTCATCGAGAATCCTCCTGTATTCTTCCTCACTGTAATCCTCACCGCAGCGCCTCCTGGCTCTGTATTCGGCATTCCCTCCGAGTTTGATATCAGTGCCTCGTCCCGCCATGTTGGTTGCGATTGTCACAGAGCCCCTAACACCCGCCTCGGCTATAATCAAGGCCTCTCGGTGATGATTCTTTGCATTGAGAATCTCATACCTTATCCCCCGTTTTCCCAGGAATCCGGCAAGTTTCTCGGATTTTTCAACGCTCACTGTTCCTACCAGTATTGGTTGTCCTTTTTTATGTACCTTGACAATCTCATCACAGATCGCGTTGAATTTATAATCTTCGTTCAGGAATATGATGTCGTCGTCGTCCATTCTGTTTACTGGACGATTAGTTGGAATTATCACCACATCGAGGTTGTAAATTTTGCCGAACTCGCGAGCCTCGGTATCCGCGGTGCCTGTCATTCCGGAGAGTTTTTTGTACATTCGGAAGTAGTTTTGAAAGGTAATAGTGGCTAGGGTTTTGTTCTGCCGGGCGGGTCTCAAGTTTTCTTTTGCCTCGATTGCCTGGTGAAGTCCGTCGGAATACCGCCTGCCATGCAGGATACGTCCGGTGAACTCATCCACGATTTGAACCTTGCCGTCTTGAACAACATAATCCTTATCTCTTCCGAATAGCCGACGAGCCTTTAGTGCTTGGGTGAAATAGTGAATGAATTCGAAGTTTCCCTCGTCGAAAAGACTGCCCTTTTTGAGCAATCCCTCTTTAGCCAGGATGGCTTCGATGCTATTCATTCCCTCGTTAGTGAAAACCGCGCGCTTGCCCTTCTCATCGAGTTTATAATCGCCCACTGCCTGGGTTCCGGTTATGGGATCATCGTGTGGATAATCGCCAGTGGTCGGATCCTTCTCGCATTCTCTCAACTTTGTTGAGAGTTTGTTAACCTGAATGTATTTGGCTACATCTTCCTCAACGGGCCCGGAGATAATAAGCGGAGTTCTTGCCTCATCGATAAGGATTGAGTCTATTTCATCTATTATCGCGTAGTAGTGGTGTTTTTGAACCCTGGTGCTTTCATCCCACTTCATGTTGTCGCGAAGATAGTCGAATCCGAATTCGTTATTTGTTCCATAGGTGATATCCCTGGAATACTCGATTAGGCGGGTTTCTGGTGTCATATTGGAAAGAATAGAACCCACGCTCACCCCAAGGAGGTTATATGCCGGCCTCATCCAGTTGGCGTCGCGTTCGGCTAGATAGTCATTAACGGTAACGATATGAACGCCAAAACCTAAAAGACTATTCAGATATGCCGCGGCTATGCTTGCGAGAGTTTTGCCTTCGCCGGTTTTCATTTCAGTGATTTTACCCTTGTGCAATACGATTGCTCCGAGCATCTGGACGTCGTAGGGCCTCTCGCCCAGAGTACGGCGAGCTGCCTCTCTGGCAAGCGCAAATGCCTCGGGGAGCAGGTTGTCACAGCTCTCGCCCTTTTTAAGACGTAGTTTCAGAATCTCGGTCTGCTTCGGGAAATCCTCATCCGCAAGTCCCAAGGCCCATAATTCCAGGCTGTTCACCCTGTGCAGTATCGGCATCAGTTTTTTGAGATCCCTATCGTGCTTTGTTCCGAACAGGGTGGTGAGGAGTTTGTCGGCCATCACTATCAAGATACTGCCGTGTCGGATATCCAGTCAAGCTGACTAACTCCAGTTAAATTGACAGTCGCGGCGAACCCCCGCTAGGATTGAACGCGGAATGGAAACTAGATGATTAAGACGCGAGTTCTATGGGGCTTCGTGTTATCGGGCTTAGCACTGAACATCGTACTCGCCTCATGTACTATTAGCGCTAACCGAGGATTGAAGCGCCACGATTTATTTACCATCCCACTTGGAACCTTGCCGGGTGAGCTGGATTGGTTTTATCAGGGCAGCGCGGCCGGCATGGGAGATATACAGACAAGAGATGGACTTATATATGTTTCCAATAGTCGCAGAGGCAAGGCAATGGTATTCAACTCGTATGGCGAACTTCTAACCATCGTTTATGATCCGTCGAAAAATCCCATCCCATCCAAGGCCCAAGGCGGAGAATTCAATAGCTCGATTTCCAGTTGGCCATTCCGTTCGCCCCGAATAATTACCGCCTTCAACGGAGGCTTCCTTGTCGGAGACAGGGTTGAGGATGAGTCTCGAGAGGGATATAACGAGCAGTTGTTCAATAGGGTTATTCTGAGATTCGACAGGGATGGCAAATATCTGGGACATCTGGGCAGGGAGGGGTTTGGGGGCTCGCCCTTCCCTAATATATTCGCCGTTGATATTCGCCATGATGGCGGAATAGTTGTTACTTGCCACCCCTTCCTCTCCGAATCTTGGTTTAGCTACTGGTATACTAAGGATGGCTTCCCGATTACAACAATCCAAATCAGCAATGATCAGCTGCCCGACATCATGGATAAGAAGTATGTCAAAATTCAGGCTGTCAGACCCGACCCGAGAGAGTCGTTCTTGCACTTGAAGGCGGATGTTTATGACGGGATTGAGCCGGGTAGGAAGCTGGAAGCAAAATTCTACACCCTGAACTTATCCACCCTTGAATACAATGAACCGATAAGCCTTCCTCATGTCGAGGGACTTACGGATATGGGCTACCCCCTTGGCCCCCCCGAATACCTGGGGACCACACTGAATGGAAGCCATGCGATGCTATATCAGGAGGGTCCGAATACATATCGAATCTTCATGTTAAATGCACAGGGCCGAATCGTTCATAACAGACGACTCGAGATAGACGAGGATGCAAGGGTTTATCGCCGCTTCAAGATTCAGAATAACGGACTTCTGGCGGGTATTTTCTTTGGTAATTCCAAGGCCACGGTTTCATGGTGGCGCCTAGACGAAATTCTGAAAGAGTAGATGTCTGCTCATCTTGCATGCCCGTGTGTGGAGGGATGGCGGACTGGTGCGGCGTTTATTTTGAAGTACAAATTCAAGAAGAATTGAAGGCTCCAGCTGGGCTGCAAGATGAAAGCCGCGTACACTAGTATGCGGCGGGGAGGAGTTGACGAGGAGACTTGATTGGTGTAGACTTATTATGAGTTTATAAATTCAAGGAGGATAACAGTGTTTCAACTATATCTATTTACCGTACTTACGAATATCTTGGCGGGGCATGCATTGGCAAGTGGATTTCTAAATGCGCGCTTTAAGAATGCCTCAAAGCACACGGGTTTTGCGAAAAATGGACTCTACCGGATGATACTTGGCGCGGTAAGCGTCCTGATTGGCATTATCAATCTCTTTCCCAATTACCCGGGCGATATTGCCATACTGGGAGATTTGTTGCCGAGTATAGGTGGAATTGCCGGCGGAATTTTGCTCTGGGCGGAGTATATTCGGGACCGGAGAAGCGTTGCGAAAACAAAAACAACTGAAATTGCCGAAAAGGTTGATAAAGTTTCCGCCCCTCATCTAAATGTTATTGGTCTCTCCCTGGTGCTTATCGGCATTCTACACGCGTTTTTCGTGCAGGTTTCACTGCTCTAGTGAGTATTACCGTCGCGAGTATAGCCCGCGATGGAGATACAATTCTTGTAATACGCCGTGCGCCCGGGGGAAGCATCGGAGATTTGTGGGGATTCCCGGCGGGAAAACCGAGCTGGGCGAGAATCCGAGGGAAGCGCTGCGACGGGAATGGATAGAAGAGGTAGGACTGGAGATTTCTGTTGGAGATGAGCTTGCGAGGGGCAGTTTTTTTCATGGAGACGAGCCATACACGCTCATTGCGTTCAATGTAGAGCTTCTAAATCCTACCTCAGTTCCCACCCTCCGGGAACATGATGCCTACGACTGGACTCATGTTAATAGGCCGCGGGATCTGGCGCTAGTTGAATCGGATAGGGCCGAGTGCTATTTGCCGGAGCTGGGAATAGAGGGTCCGAACCCTGAATCCCTTCGTCCGGAAGACAATCGGATATCGGGCGGAGGTATGGGGAATTTCTTGAATTCTTCTACTTCCCTGACGCGTATCTCCCTCTCCTCGTTGTCATAGGTTTTCGGTGAAAACCACGACTCTTCAAGATATTTTCGAACCGAGGAGATACTGAATCTGAACCAGCATTCTTGGTCCTTTATTCTTTTTCTCATCCGCTCTCCCGCCGGCGCGAGATTGTCAATAATCTCGCGGAGATTGCTGCGTAGCCCCCCAAAGTATGCGGGTTCAGTTGCAAGTAGCAGCAGATTTCTCCCTTTGAGCGACCAAAGCTGAAACATGCCGGCCTCGGAGGGTACTAGTCGGTTGATTACCCAGCGATCCATCAATCCCCACGGCGACCAATGAATAGTGTAGAGAACCGCATCCGAAAGCTCTTCTCGGAGAATTTCCCACTTACCCATCAATCACTCACATAGAAGTTCCATCGGCAATTACGGCTCCCTTCAATATGATGATGATGCCGTCTCGGATAGCATATCCATCGAAGTCTCCGTCTTCTCGCATTAGAGGATCAACGCCAATTCTGCAACCCTTGCCGATTCGGGCGTTCTTGTCGATTATCGCGCCGCGAATCATCGAGTCCGCGCCGATGCCGATATTGGGGATATTGTTTTTCACATTCGATGCCTTTTCTTCTTTGGTTTCATAAAAATCGGCCCCCATAACATATACTTCCTCAAGAGTAGCTCCAGGGTCGATTATGGTTCTAATCCCGATTAGGCTGCGTTCAATGTAGGCATCGGTAATGATTGAGCCCTCGGAGGCGATACTGCTTCTCAATGTGCTTGAGTTTATCTTTGTTGGAGGCAAATCCCGCCGATGGGTGTAGAGAGGATTTTCCTGATCGTAGAGATTGAAGCGCGGGAAGGGCGAGCCTAAGTTTATATTGGCCTCGTAGAAACTACGTATGGAACCTATATCTTCCCAGTATCCGCGGTAGATGTAGGCCATTACATTGTAATTTCCTATAGAACCCGGGATTATTTCTTTACCAAAATCAGCACTGACGCAGTCTAGCGCTTTTTCCATAATCTCGGCATCAAAAATGTATATACCCATGGAAGCAAGGTATTCACGACTCCCTTTCTTATCGCTATCTGTCATGTTTCTCTTGGGGATTCTATACGCATCGATGTCCTGCTCCAAATCCGGTTTTTCCAGGAAAGCACGGATATGGTTTTTTGCATCAATCTGAAGAATGCCCAGCTCCTTAGTGGCATCGTGCGGAACAGGCGTTGAGGCGATGGTAACCTGGGCACCGGATTCCACATGCTGTTGCATATACTCGCGGAGGTTCATTCTGTAGAGCTGATCGCCTGAGAGTATAATGTAGTGGCTCGGCCTTTGAACCTTGAAGTGTTCGAGATTTTTTCGAACGGCATCGGCGGTGCCGTCATACCAACCTTCGTGATGAAAAGTTTGCTCTGCCGCTAGAATTTCACAGAAGTCTCTACTAAAGGGATCGAAATTATAAGTTCTTCCGATATGGAGATGAAGACTCGCTGAGTTGAATTGGGTTAGCACATAGATTTTGCGAAATCCCGAATTGATGCTGTTGCTAATCGGAATGTCTACCAACCTGTACTTGCCTCCGAAGGGACATGATGGTTTTGCCCTATCCTTTGTCAGGGGATAGAGCCTGGTTCCCTTGCCCCCGCCTAGTATTATTGTCAGAGTTTTGCTCATGGCACCTCCAAATAGAGTTGGTTTCTCATTGCCAATTGCGCCGGCACCAGCGGCGCATACATAATAACCTATGTCCCTGAAAGAGTTGCTAGAAGAATTAAAGAAAGATCGTTTATTCAGTGAGCATGTAACCAAGTGGTCGGTTATACCGCCTAAAAAGGGAATTTATAGCGAACTACCGCCCGGTATTTCTCCGAGTTTGAGCTCGGGATTGGCCTCCCGCGGAATAGAAAGGCTCTATTCCCATCAAGCGGAAAGTTGGCGCCGCATACGCGCCGGCGACGATACCATGATTGTAACCCCAGCGGCATCTGGCAAATCACTCTGCTACAATCTTCCCGTGCTTCAAAGTCTGCTTGAGAATCCCGCTGCCCGCGCGCTTTATCTATTTCCTACAAAGGCTCTAAGCCAGGATCAACAGGCGGCATTGAATGAACTTGCATTGGGTGTGGAGGTGTCGATATACACCTACGATGGCGATACGCCTTCTTCAATTCGCATGGCCGCGAGGCAGGGCGGGCGCATCATAATTTCGAATCCGGATATGCTCCATTCAGGAGTTTTGCCCAACCATACCAAATGGATCAATTTCTTCAAAAATCTGAATTTCATTGTGTTAGACGAGCTGCACATCTACTCGGGCGTGTTCGGCTCTCATATGGCGAATCTGATACGACGCCTCCTTAGGGTTTGCAAATTCTACGGTTCAAGTCCGGTGGTAATAGCAGCCAGCGCAAGTATTGGAAATCCGGACAACCTGGCTCGATCCCTTGTTGGTCGTTCTTTTACTGTAATCAAAAGCAACGGCGCGCCATCAGGCGAAAAGCATCTCATTCTGTACAATCCACCTCTGGTGGATAAGATTCAGGGTATTCGCCGTGGCGTGGTTTTGGAATCCCAGCAGCTCGCTTTGACGCTGCTCAAGGCAGGCATCAAAACGATAGTGTTTGCTCGAAGCCGTATAAATGCCGAATTGATAGCAGCTTACATCAATGATAGGCTAGCCAACGTATACAATGAAAATCAAAGGATTAGAGTGGAGTCCTACCGTGGCGGGCATCTGCCCAGGGAAAGGCGGGACGTGGAAAGGGGCCTTCGCAATGGAAGCATTCATGGTGTGGTGTCAACGAATGCATTGGAATTGGGTATTGATATTGGGGGACTGGATGCGGCTATTTTGGCAGGTTTTCCCTCTTCGGCGGCCTCGGCATGGCAGCGTGCCGGCCGTGCCGGTCGCTCGAGCGATGTATCTGTTGCAATAATGGTGGCCTCCTCCAGCCCAACGGACCAGTATCTTGTGCGCCATCCGGATTACTTCCTTTCTCGTTCAATTGAATCGGCGTTTCTCGATCCGTCGAACCTGTATATTCTAGGGGATCATCTGAAATGTGCGAGCTTCGAAATACCCTTTGAGGAGGGTGAGGATTTCGGAGACGATACCAGGGACTTACTGGTATACCTCGAGGAGCAGGGTGTTCTCAGATATACCTCGGGACGTTGGTTCTGGTCTGATCGATCCTATCCCTCCGAAAACATTTCCATGCGCGGGGGTGCGGAGGGGAATGTGGTAATAATCGATGAAACAAAGGGCGCCAACATTGTAATTGGCGAGATGGATAGCTACTCAGCTAGAGAGATGCTTCATGATGAGGCAATCTACCTCCACAGGGGTGAGCAGTACCAAGTAAAGAAATTAGATTTGGCTGGGCGCCATGCCCATGTCGAGTTATCCAGGGTTAACTACTTCACCGATGCAATTGTGAAGCGCGATATCAAGGTTCTCTCCGAGGATTTTCGCAGGGATGTGGCCGGACTGCAAGAGAGACTGGGAGACCTTCTAATCCGCAGCGAAATTTCCAAATACAAGAAGGCGCGCTTTGGGTCTCATGAGAATGTAGGCTTCGGCGATGTTCATATCCCCGAGTACGAAATGCACACTCGAGGGATTTTTTTAGCGTTCAGCGCCGAATCGGCATCGGGGCGTGCATGGGAAGGGGTTCCGGAGCAGATGAAAATACCGGTGCTCGGCCGAACCGCCACGCTGATTCAAGTTGTTGCCCCAATCTTCCTCCTCTGCGGCGTCAGGGATATTGGTGTTTCCGAGCGGATACGCGATCCCCACCATGAATTGAGCGGCATCTATGTTTTCGATAATTTCCCCGGCGGGATTGGCCTTGCCGAAGCACTCACCGAGCAGCTTCCCCGAATTCTAGCCGCGGCATTGGATTTAATAGGGGCCTGCCCCTGCCAGATGGGCTGTCCATCCTGCGTTGGGGCCAAGGATGAACGCGAAATTCACGCGCTTAACCCCAAGGAGTCCACAAAAAACTTCCTCGACGTTTGGATGCGCGGATTTCAGGGCGAAAGGATAGATGAGCAGTTTGACTGAGCGATTGAATCGCCTGCGCGGGCATAGGCCCTCGATACGAACCGAGACAGCAAACGGATCACCCGGCCCTGAGTGGAGCAGGTATGATGAGTGGGCGTGGGAGCGTAGGATAGAGCTTCCAAACATACTGCCAAAAAAATTCGACACCACGTTTATACTGCCCCGGGAATTTGGCTCCGAGAATCTACATTTCTACGACTTGGAAACTACGGGTCTATCCGGAGGCTCCGGCAACACGGCCTTTCTGATTGGTATTGCCAGACAAGAAGAAGCTCATTTTGAAATCACTCAACTATTCCTTGCCGACTATCCGGGCGAACAAGCCCTTCTACGCCGCTATCTGGAGCTAAGCCCTGAGGAGCATCCGCAAATTTCCTATAACGGTCTCTCATTTGACTATCAGGTGCTAAGGACACGCTTTGCGATAAACCGAATGCCCGAGCTGCATAGGAAGCAGATAGATCTGCTATATCCAACGCGGCGCTTATGGAGGACAGTTCTGGATAATTTAACCCTCGAAACAGTTGAAAGAGAGCTTCTGGGAATTCATCGGATTGGCGACCTTCCCGGAAGAGAGGCGCCGGATGCCTGGTTCGCCTGGCTCAAGGGGCATTCTGATCGAATACAAGGGGTGTTTCAGCATAATATCAACGACTTGGTTTCATTGGCAAAATTATTGGTTCTTTTGGAACAGTGCGGTTTTCTGGGCGTGGAGGCAGCCGGAAACCCCCTCTCTGAGCGTTGTTCGAACCGTATGGGAATATGCCGGCCAAACGAGTTGTCGGAGGAGTATCACCGAAGTCTCTCAAGGGGAATTCCTTTGGGATACGGGCCGATGGTGCCCAGACTCTCGGAATGGAAAATGCCCTTATATTGGGGTATCGCGCATCAGTGGTCGCTGAGCGATGCCTCGAAAGAGCGAAGTTTCCTGGAGCTTGGTTGGGCCGCCAAGGAAGCAAGGTGTGGTCGTGAACTGGCTAGGCAGTTGAAGAGGGAGCGGAATTACCGTGCTTCTTACTCGATTTGGGAAGAACTGCACGAGTGCGAAAAGGATTTCGTATCGGCCATTGAACAGTCCAAGCTTCTCGAACATCAGATGAGAAACCCCAAAAAGGCGCTCAGTGTGCTCGATGGCCTAGAGAAGCTCGCTCCAAGTAAAAGGGGTCGTGAGGAACTTGCTCGTCGCAAGAATCGCCTAAATCGAAAAATTGCGCGAATAAGATGATAATGTGCACCGTGCAAAGGCAGAAACCATGCGCTTGGTGGTCAGGCTCATCGTGCCTGTCGAAGAGATTGAGCCTTCTTGTAAACTCTAAGATAAAGCCGCGCCGATGATTTCCAATCGAAGCGCTGTTGCATTCCGCGCCTAATCGCCTTATTCATCGAGCGTCTATCGCGGTAGAAGGTAATGGCTCGATTGATAGCGTCGGCTAGGCCGTCGTTGCTGTATTCATCGAATGCAAAACCATTTCCCCCGCGTGGGTATTCGCTGATATCGACCACGGTATCCGCGAGGCCGCCGGTTTTTCTTACAACAGGCAGAGTTCCATAGCGCAATGAGTACATCTGATTCAGCCCACAGGGTTCATAGCGGCTGGGCATAAGGAAGAAGTCCGATCCTGCTTCAATCAGTCTTGAAAAGAGGTTGTCGAATGCAATTCTCACGGAGCAATGGCTCTTGAATAACTCGCCAATGGAGCGAAAAGCATTCTCGTAAATAGTTTCTCCGGTACCTAGAACTACTAGCTGGGCTCTGCCTTCTCTAAAGGGTGCCATCGCGGCTCCGTGAATTTCGGTGAGGAGCTCCACTCCCTTCTGACTAGTTAGCCTAGTAACCATTCCAAAAACGGGAATGTCGGGAACACAATCCAAACCGGCCTCTCTTTGAAGGCGTTCTTTCAACCGAGTCTTACCAGCCAGTTTGCCGCGATCGTAATTATCCGGTTCTAGGGAGCTGTCGTTCGATGGATTCCATGAGCGATAGTCCACGCCATTTAATATGCCAGTGATATTCTTTTTGCGGCTTCTTAGAATTTCATCCAAGCCGCCGCTGAAATCAGGGTTCAAAATCTCCCTTGCATAGCCCGGCGACACTGTTGTTATCTCATCGGCTCCCACCAGTCCCAGAACCAGGAAGTTGAGAGAATTCATGAATAAGGCACTCTTAACGCCGTCCCGATTTCCCACCACGGTTCTAATCTGCCTGGGTGAGAAAATCGAAAGGCTATCGGGTGGGAAAATTCCCTGATACTCGATATTGTGAACGGTGAGAACCGACGAACTCCTTTCAAATCCCTCGCTTCTCTCCGAATTTTTAAGTAACCACGCGAGCGGGGCCGTGGGCCAGTCGTGTACATGAAATATATCCGGAATCCAATTCAGGCTTCGGCACAACTGAAATGCCGCGGCAGAGAGGAATCCATAGCGGAGTGCATTGTCCGGCCAGGGAGTAGAGCCATCCGGCCCGTAAATGCCCTCGCGTTCGTAGAGGTCTCGCCTGTCGAGGGCATACAGAGGAATTCCACTTCCTACAAGGCTGCCGGTATAAACCCCGCACCACATCTCGCCTGGGCCCATGGGAACACCCAGTGGTCCATCGAAGTGATCGAATGCATTCTCGTCGATGCCGGAATACATGGGAATTAGAACTCGAACGTCATGGCCTTTCCGATATAAGGCCTCGCAGAGCGCGGGAACGACATCAGCCAAGCCGCCTACCTTTGCAAAGGGTATCGCCTCGCTGCTCACCATCAGGATTTTCACATCAAATTCCTCAGCATACTCATATCTAATCCATCTGAGATTGGCAACTCGCCCTCCGGCGTAAAATCTCCAATAAGAGCGGCAAAGGCTGCCCGAAAGCTCTCCCTGCCAGTGCCGTAGGCCGCCAGCGAGGTGCGGCTCCAATCGAGCATACTCAGATGGATGGGAGAAAGAACAGAAATAACGATAACTTTCTCGGCTATCGGCGCGAGTTCATCGAGCAGTATTCCCATCTCCTCATCCGGAAGCAAGACAATTACCGAATCGAAGCCGCGGGCAATCCGTAAAAGCTCTCTCCCACCGCGCTGCAAACCGGCCTTGCTCTCGGCATAATTCAAAGTCCACCTACGGGCTTCCGGATAGCGTTTGATTCCCTCGGCGAAGAAGTCGGCATATGTTCCGGCAAGCAGCACTCTACCGGATTGCTCTGGTTTTAGGGGGAAACGCTCGGAGCGAAGCAGCGTAACGCTTCGGGCAGCCTGTTCTAGGAAGAATTCGGCGGCTCCCGGCACAGTTATATCGGCTTTCGAGGGATCTGGTTGCAGCGGAACGGCATTCGGCGCCTTGAGATACTCTGCCTTGAGCGCAATAACCCGCCCAGCCGCCTCGCGAACGCGGTGATTGAATTCATCACCCTTCATACCCTCGAGCAGGTGCTGATGAATGCCTCGGCGATCTGCCCCCCCCTTGGATGCAAGGAGGATGTCGGCGCCGGCCATAATAGCCCTGTAACAAATCTCGGCAATGGGTGTACTGCCGTTTCTTGCGCCCTGCATGAAGATATCATCAGTTATCACAATCCCCTCGAAACCAAGCTCCTTCCTTAATAATTCGGTTAGTATCGAGTAAGAAAGAGTTGAGGGAATTTCGTTTCCGGTTATTGAGGGAAGAGCCAGATGACCTGCCATTATTGCCGGAATGTCCGCGGCTATCATGGTTTTGTAGGGGATTAGATCGCGGTCTTGTAGCGTTTCTAAATCCGCATAGATTTTCGGAAGAGTCCCGTGAGAATCGTCCTTGGTATCTCCATGACCCGGAAAATGCTTTGCCACACTAATAACACCCGCTTCCTCGAGTCCTCGGAAAAACGAGAGCCCCAGAATGGCTGTCCAATGCGGATTAGACATGAATGCCCGCGGTCCGATAACGTCTGCTTTCGGATTGATGAAGATGTCCACCGAGGGAGCAAAATTTGTGTTGATGCCAACAGCGGCCAGCTCCTGCCCCAGAATCGAACCGGTTTTCCAGGCATCTATGGGGAGCTTATCGGCCCCCAGGGCCATGTTACCGGGGGTGATTGAAGTGCCTCCCTTGACATGGCGAACCCAACCGCCCTCCTGATCGGTGGCGATTAACAGCGGTATGCCGAACCTAGAGCCGATGGCCTTGCTTTGATAGCTGCCAACTGTTTCAGCCAATACCGATAAGTCGTTGGCATTCCAACCAAATACCTTCACTCCTCCAAGTTCTTCCTTCTCTATCAATCGGAGCAGCTCTCTTTCAGGAGACCTGCCGGGATAGCCAAACATCAGAATCTGCCCCAGGGCCTCTCTGTCGCTCATCGCGTCCACAATGCGATGAGCAAGCTGCCTCGGAGCCAATTTGTCGGAGAAATGGGGCGGACGATCGATAGTTTCTGTTAGATCTTCAGAGCTTTCGGAAATCCCATCAGGCAGGATGGACGCTGTCTCGGCCTCGCCCCTCAGTTTTGGAGAACGAGAAGGTTCCAAGGGAGGGAGATTTGTATTCGATGTTGCCCTAGATATCGTTAATAACAAGAAAAGACAGATAAACCGGCTCAAGTTCAGGAAGCTCCACCGTAGGATTCGCCCTTAATCGCATCGATATGGGCAGCTGCCATATGGGCGGATATTGCGCCTTCGCCGCATGCCACCACCACTTGGCGGAAGGGCGTAGAGCGCACGTCTCCAACCGTGTAAAGACCCGGTTGAGCTGTTTCCATGTTTTGGTTTGTTACAATGTAACCGGCCTTGTCTTTTGCCAAATTCGGCACCAGAGCTGTTTGTGGGATGGCGCCCACGAAGATGAATACGGCATCGAAATTCTCCTCATATGTCTCGCCTCCATCGCTTGGCCTGAGTTTTACCCGGCGCACCCTATCATTGCCCATAATCTTTTCTAGGATATGGTTGAAACGCACCTCGATGCTTGGGTTTCCCAACACCCTCTCGGCCAGGGATTTCTGTGCCCTGAAGCGATCGCGCCGGTGTATCAGTGTGATTTTGTCGCTGAGATTTGCAAGATAGGTTGCCTCGTCACAGGCGGCGTCGCCACCGCCGACAACCAGAATCTTCTTGTTTTTGAAGAATGGCCCGTCGCAGGTTGCGCAGTAAGAAACTCCGCGGCCTGAGAATTCTTTCTCTCCAGATATCCCCAAGTGCTTGTGCTTCGCCCCTGTGGACAGAACAACGGTCCAGCTACTGAAGCTCCCATCCGAGGTTTCAACGGTGAAAACGTCCCGCGTTTTTTCTATTGCCGTTGCGGTGGCGGATTTAATCGTAGCTCCGAATTGCTCTGTCTGCCGGCGCATTAGTTCGCTGAATTCAAAACCGCCTATCGCCTTCGGAAAGCCTGGATAGTTTTCCATGTCGTTAATAAGGAGAACCGTTCCGCCAGGTGCCAATTCCTCTATTACCAGTGTGCGGAGATTGGCACGAGATCCATATTGAGCCGCGCTCAGTCCGGCTGGGCCTCCGCCGACTACGATTAAATCCCATTCAGGCTGTGTCTTCTTTTCCATATTTCCACAAGAGAGTAGTACAATATTAGTGGATGAATCAATTATATTCCGAGCGTATAGTTTAGATTGGCATCTACCAGCTTTTCTAGTCGCTATCCCGGCTGATTTCCGTTCGGATTGAAGCCGATTGGGCTGTAGGCTAAGAACCGGCGTTTGAATTCAGCCTCCGTTATTTCCTCAGGGACGCCCTTGCGCTTTGCTCCCCAAACTTTCGAAATTCCTTTACCCTCTTGTCCTCGGTGCCGGGCTTCCATGTCTTATGCTCCTCCCAAGATTCTGTGCCCAGTCCATTTTTTATGGAAGGATAGACCCGCGATTTAGCATGGCCCGGGTATTGATGTTATGATACATCCATGATGTCGCTTATCAAGCCGCGCATATTCGCCCAGCTTTCTGTAAGCCCGCGGCATTGCTGCCGGCTCGGCATGGTTTTTATGTGTGTTTTTTCGGGGAGAGTGTCTTTATATTCCGAGGTTCGAATAGTTCCGAATGATGCCATGCTCGCTATCGGAGCAATGAGCGAACCCCTGTCCCTTGAAGCATTGATTCGTGCCGCCTTTTTGGCCTCTGGAGCGGACGATAATGAGTTCGATAATAACGTGGAGAGAGTATTGGAGATAATCGACTCTCTTGCCCCCCTTGCATCTCTTGATATTGCAAGCAGGGGCGAGGCAGTTCTGGAATGGATGCACGAAAATCTGCTAACGCGATACATGGAGCTTCAAACCTCTTTGAGAGTTTTGCTGGAGAAGGGAACTTATAATTGCGTATCTTCGGCTGTTTTATACATGTTGCTGGCTCGCGGGATTGGGATACCGGTTTACGGAGTTCTAACTGAAGACCACGCATTTTGCCATATCCCCGCTGTAGGCGAATCCGACGGAATCGACGTGGAAACCACGACTAAGCATGGCTTTGATGCTGGTTCACGCGAGCTTGCAAGGGATTCGTTTACCAATCGCACCGGTTTTGTCTACGTTCCGGTAGGAAAGCAACGCAAGAATATCGGGGAGAAGGAGCTTATTTCTCTGATTTACCGAAATCGAATATCTGTGCTACAGAGATACGGTGGCTGGGATGAGGCGGTAGGTTTGTCTCTTGATAAATGGGTTCTAACGAAGAGTCAGGCCGCAATGAAGGATTATCAACTGTCGATTAGAAATTATGCCATATACCTCAACGAGAAGAAGCGCCATGTGGAGGGTCTGCTCTTTCTTAACGATGCGGCAAAGACTCTGGGCAAGAATCATGGACTTGAGGATATCGCATCGACACTGCTGGGGAATGCAGTTGTTTTCAATCTAAGGGATAATCACATTGAAGAGGCTCGCGGGGTTCTCGAGAATGAAAATCTAAGAATTCTTGTACCGCTGGATTTTTTGGCTGCTCGCCGGGTAGATATAATGAGGCGCGAGCTTGAAGTTGCGGTTCTAGGCGTTAGGGATGAGGCCTCGTTTCGTGCTGCTCTGGCCGATTTGGATGAGGCTCTAGCGTCTGATATCATAGATGCCAAACGATGGGAGGAGCTGAGCCTGTCTCTTTGGGCTGGGGAGGCCCGGCGCAAGTCGGTTGGCGGGGATTGGATGGCCGGCTGGTTGTTATTGAAAGACGCGCCAAGGTCCACCCGAGTAATCCCAGAATGGGATGAACTGGAAGCTAACTACGAGTATAATGCCGTTATCACTTATCACAATCGCTTTGCCGCGGCCATGAGGCAAAGGAGCATCGATGCTGCAAGCGAAATTCTAGATGAGGGACTCAGGCAGTTCCCCAATTCTCCCATTTTGACTGCCGACAAAAAATTACTCTCGGAGCACCCATAGCTTTTTCCTAAAATCGCCGGCGGGCAATGTCGAAGATGTAAGGAGGGGTGGGCTTGGTGTGTGTGAACAATCGAGAGCAATGGAAAGGCATTATGAATCTAATGGAGCTGGAACTGGGAGTACTCGAGAACTACAACGAATTATCAATGAAGATACGGGCGAGTCTTCATGCAAAGGATTGGCCGGCGCTGGAATTTGCACTGAAACGCTTGGAGTTTTTGGCCGACAGCCTGGGGAAGCTCGAGGATAGGAGGCAGGCTCTCAGCGAGAAACTGGGCGGCAAGCTCATTGGGAAAAGGGCGGTCGAATTGCCGGATAAGCTCCGAAGGCGCTTCAATTGCTTGAAGCTTGAGTTGAAAACCAACTTGCTCAAGGTTAGAAGTCGCATTCGCGGCATAGCTACCTACACGGAATCGCGGGGCAGATTGACGCGTGAGCTGGTGGAGAATCTAGTTCCATCTGCTCGGGGCCGTATATACAACGAACGGGGGCAGACAGCTTCCGGCAGCGGGGATCCACTGGTTGTTTCCCATAGCTTATAGAGGTTTACGAACATGTCTAGTACCTTCAGCGGAATAGAAATTGGCAAACGAAGCTTAAACACACATCAACTGGCACTGAACACCGTCGGCCACAATCTTTCGAACGCATCGGTGGAAGGATATTCACGCCAGAGAGTAATCATGCAATCGGTCGATGCTCTTTACCGCCCACAGCTGGGCCGCGAGGAACGGCCCGGTCAAATCGGGCAGGGTGTAGAGGCCGCGAGCATTGAACGTATCAGGGATAAGCTCCTGGAAAACAGGATACTGGCCCAGAGCGATGATGCGGGCTATTGGCGCACACGGGATGCTTACCTGCTTCAGGTTGAGCAAGTCTACCTCGAGCCCTACGATAGCTCCATACGAACCTTGATGGATGAATTCTGGAAGGGATGGCAGGAACTCTCTGTTCACCCTGATGGAGAGGCGGAGCGTCAATCGGTTCTGAGGCGGGGAGAAGCGCTCATGGACGGAATCAATCGACGTTACAGTAGGCTCAAGGAAATCCGAACCATGATAAACGACGACTTGCTTGTTTCCGTGGGTGAGGTTAACGGCATACTAAGCGATATCAAGGCGCTCAATGAAGAAATAATCAAGTCCGAAGCAATTGATGATAATCCGAACGATCTGTATGACAGGCGCGATTTACTGGTTAATAAGTTGGCCGATTATCTACCCCTTACCGTGGATAATCGAGATCCTGATGAATTCCTTATCCATACGGGAGGTCTTCATTTAATACAGGGAGCCCAGGTTTCATATATCTCGGTCGATCCGAACCCCGATAATGAAGGTTATCACGACATTCGCTGGGAGGCTAACGGCGAGCTGCTGAGGCCGCGATACGGCAAACTCGGCTCATTGCTTGAGTTACGGGACATGGATGTTCGAGGGGAAATACAACTGCTCGATGAAATGACAATGGCCTTCGCGGACCTGGTTAATGAAATCCATCGAGTGGCATGGTCTCCCAATGGAATCACGGGCACGGATTTTTTCCAAGAGTATCCCTTCGTAGACAATGTCTCGGGAAACTATGATGGGAGCGGCGACGGCGTGCCGGATTCAACTTACGTTTACCGCCTAACGGGCGGCAACGCGTTGGATTCCAGGGCGATAATCGGCTTTGCCGGAACCATCACAATCGACGGCAGTGAGGGGCCGGTGGAGATTCCGTATACGGCCGTCGACACGGTGGAAATGGTTTTAGACAGAATCAATTCCTCAGTGGGCGAAATGAGCGCCAGATTGAACTGGGATGGGAGGCTGGAACTTCGCGCCGGGAGCGCCGAGGGAATTGAAAATCCCGATTTTGTAATTAGACACGTTGAAGATTCGGGGCAATTTCTGGTAGGTTACGCGGGCTTGCTGGGAGGAAGCGGCCCTCTGGCGGCATACGATTGGCAGGCCCCGGATGCTGTTTTGAGCCTGCGACCCGATGGGACGGCATTTTCGGTTTCGCCTCTAAGCCATCCCTCGGGTTGGCTCAGGGTGAATGAGGAGTTAATTGCCGATCCCTCAAAAATTGCCGCTTCGCTTAGCGAGACGGGACGAATGCCGTCACTGGGCAACAACAGGGCCGCGCTCAGCATCGCCCAGCTTCGTCATCGGTCCGTACTTGAGGGCCGGAGCGGCACCTTCGACGATTGGTTCGCCCTCACCGCGGCGGATATAGGCTTACGGGGTGAAATAGCCGCCCAAACGAAGGAAAGCCAGGACTTGGTGATGAAGGAGCTCGAAGACCTGAGGCAGTCGATTTCCGGAGTGAATCTGGACGAGGAATTTTCCGAGATGATTAAATTCCAACATGGGTATAATGCCGCCGCCAGATTCATTACAACCGTCGATAAAATGCTTGAAACCATAATCAACAGACTGGGAGTTTAGTATGAGGATAAGCACATATATGCCGATGTATGATAGCCGCTTCCATATGGCCGAGCGAGATTTCCGGATGAGTCAGGTACACCGTGCGATTGCCTCTAGTCAGGCGATGGGCGAGCTCAGGGATGCGCCTGTTGATGCCGCCCATGTTACAAGATTGGATTCTTCTACAAGACGGCTGGAAAGATATATGAATAACATCGACTATGTTCGGGGTAGATGGCTGCAGGCCGAGGGCTATATGAACGAGGCGCTCACCATAGTGCAACGTCTAAGGGAACTCACGATACAAGGCGCGAACGGGACTTACAGCCGGGAAGATATGAATTATATGGCCATCGAGGTGGATGCACTCATGTCGGAATTGTCTGTGGTAGTAAATGCCAAGGGGGGCGATGGCCAATATCTTTTCGCGGGAGATGATGTTTCCACGCCGCCCTTTCTGATTGATACCGGCCGCGTGCAGGGTATGACTCGGCCCTCGATTACCAACATAGCCTACGAGGGAGATATCAATCGAAGCCGCGTGGAAATCACCGATGGTCAGACAGTGGAATCCAACCTTAAGGGCAATGAAGTATTCTGGGCCGAAGCTCAGCAGATTTTCGGTGCAAGCGACACCGAGGGTTTCATGGTGAATGAGCAAAACAGGTTTATTATCGACGGAAAAGAGGTTGTTTTGGAGGTTGGCGACAATATCAACACCGTTGTTAGGAAAATAAACGATTCAGAAGCACCGGTTAAGGCCTCGATCGATCCCGTAACCGGCTCGTTGAATCTGGAAACAACAGTTCCACATCAGATATGGCTTGAACCGGTAGAGGGCAGGGCTCTAATCGACATGGGGCTCCTTACCGATAGGGGCGGAACAAATCCTCCGATGAACTGGCACCCCGACGCGATAGTTGCAGGCGGCAGCATCTTCGATCAGGGAATAGCCCTAAGGGATGCTCTTCTCGATGGCAATCAGGAGCGGGTAGGAGGGATTGTGCTGGGCGGCATCGATAAGGGACTCGATACACTGCTGCGCAATCTGGCCGACCTCGGGGCAAAGGACGAACGCCTGGAATTCACCATGAACCGCTTATCCGATGAATTCCTAGCTCTTACCGATTGGAAGTCGAAGCTGGCTGATACAGATTTAACCGAGGCAATTACCGAGATGAGCATGCTCGAATATACCCGGAAGGCCGCTTACCAGATTGCAGGACGCATTCTCCAACCGACGTTGATGGATTTCCTCAAGTGAGTTCAGAAATGAGAGTCGACTCTAAGGCATATGGTTTTCTCGAGGTGGATGCAAGGCAGAAAATAAAGTTTCCTCAGGGCCTCTATGGCTTCGAGGGATTGTCCGACTATGTTCTTTTGGATGCACGTCAAAGGCCCTTCTATTGGCTCCAGTCCCTAAGTGCTAAGGAAACCGCATTTGTTCTAATCGACCCGCTCATTGTTCGTTCTGATTATAACGCCGATATCGATCCTCAGGACTATGAAGCTCTGGAACTAACGGGCCCCGAGGATGAAAGGCTTCTGCAATTCGCCATAGTTACCATCCCCGCGGATAATCGGGCGATAACGGCCAATTTGCAGGGTCCGCTAATTATTAACAAGGAAATTCGGGAAGGAAGACAGTGCATCTCCCGCTGTAATGAATGGCATGTGCAGCACAACATTGTCGAGGAGATGAAATCGAATGAGAATCGGGCATGCTGATACTCTCTAGGAGAAAGGATGAGAGTGTAATTATAGATGATGGCATCGAGATTTCTGTTGTCGATATCAGGGGTGATCAGGTTAAACTGGGAATCAAGGCGCCGAGAGACGTGAAGGTTTATCGAAATGAGGTATTCCAGGCAATTCAGGCCGAGAACAGGGCCGCTGCCTCCGCGCCGGTAGATCTTCCAAGCCTCGAGTTCCCGGAGAACGAGTAGGTACTCATCGCCCTGCCCCATTTCCGCTTATACCGGTTATTTTCTCACGAGGTGGCATACTCGACACAATCTCTGCCTCACTTGGTCTAAGATATGTCGGCCCTATATCCAGGGAATCGGGGCCATCCTTTTCATAAGCGCTTCTTGCCGCGTCCACCATCGCGGCTCCCCTGCCATAGTAGCCAAGCCGGTCGATCGTAACACGCTCATAACCTTCCGCAATTTCGGCGTTGGGACCAGTGGCCAAAATCTCGGACTCCTTCGCTAAGGAGTTAAGGAACTTATCCAGAGCTATATCCTGATCGTCTCTGATTCGCTTTCCTTTCCAGAATGCCGCCGTGTAAACCCTCTTTTTTCTGGCATCGATTATAGGCACCACTATGCCGGGCCAGCTTTCCCGCCCAGCCGCCAGCAAGTCGAGGGTGGGCACCGTCTTCAAATGGCAGGCTGCTCCTCTGGCGATTCCCTTCGCCGTTGCCATGCCAATTCGCAAACCCGTAAAGGAGCCCGGCCCGGCGGAACACGCAACAATATCCAAATCCCCAGGCTCGATTTCAGACTGCCCGAATACCGATGTAATTGCCGGCATCAGCGATCGAGCATGATTGAACCCATTGCCTATAATCAATTCAATGCAATGCCCGTTGCTGCTCAGGGCAACGGTTAAAACAGACCCCGATGTCTCCATTGCAAGAATGTTCATCTTTGGATTTCAGCCCCGCTTATCGTGATGCCTCGTTGTTCGCTGTCGATGAATTCCATTGCCACCCCAAGAGTTCGTGCCGGTAGCTCTTTTCCCGCTCGCTCGCCCCACTCGATTACGCTTACTCCCTCACCGTTCAGCATCTCCTCGAAGCCCAGCCAAACAAATTCATCCGAGGAGTCCAGTCGGTAGAGATCCAGATGATAGAGCTGCAACCTGCCGGAGTACTCATTCATAATCGTAAAAGTGGGACTGGTTATGGTATCTTCAATGCCAAGGGAATCGGCTACCCCTTGGGCGAACACGGTTTTCCCCACGCCAAGCGGTCCGGTTATCGCCACAACATCGCCCGGACCGAGGGTTTTTCCAAGCGTTCTGCCAAGCCCTCGAGTCTGCAGGGTACTTTGAGTTATCAATCGGCTACCCCTGTTCATACGGGTTGGAATCGAACTCGACTAAGGACTCGGCGGTAATGCGCGGATGGAAAAAGTATCAGCGGCCCGGAGCCGTTTTTAGCAGAGTTCGTATACATAGCGGTTAATCAAATTCATATTCTCAATGCTCGCCTTGGTGAACATCATATGAATGATGCTTTTGGCACGATTGCCTGCGCGAGTATCCACGATCTTCCCGAAAACAGCAACACTTTCACCAGTCTTATACTCAAGAACCAGTTTTACCAATTCCCCCGGTTCAAGAGGGCTACGCGATGAAATAGAGCATCCGCCGGGCGAGAGGTCGATTAGGTTTCCTGCTAAGCCCAGATTATTGGCAGCAGGCATAGCCGGTTTACCTCTTCGTCCTTTTTTAACGATACGAATGGGATATAAAGTCGTGCGGCCGCTAATTGCACGCCTACGGTGCTTTCGTATCGATGATCGATTCTCTCTTACCGTGTGTCCGAGTATTATACTGGGCACTTCCATAATGCTCGTGTATCCAAGCACTTTGGATTCAAAAACAATCTCCTCGCCATCGATACTCAAAATAAACTGCCTAATCTTGCTTCCCTTGCGCCATCGTTTGTCGTCAGGATGTTTCGGAATACCGATGCAGTAGAATTCCTTAAGGTTTGCGGTAATCCGCGAAGGGAAGCGCTCGCCGTTTTCCTGTTGAAAGGTTATTTTCCGATTTATTCGGAGCTGTCTGGATGAGGTCATGTTGCCTCTATCCGCAAATACTCTATCGATGCGCTGCTTAATTCCGTAAATTTCCAGTTGCCTATTTTGTGCCATGGGATCTTCAGGATCAGAGCAGTTTCTTAGGGCTCCAGTGAGAACTCTGTTCAGTTCTCCAGTATTTGCCAACAAGCTTGCCGGTTCCCGAACCTTCTTTACGAAGCTCTCCAATAGACGAGCTTGGCTCTTTGTCAATCCAATCGAAATTGCTCTGCGACGAAAGGCTCTCCTACTGGTTTTCTTACCACCAATACTAGGGATAGAGTACCAAAGTATAGCAGTGATTGTCGCGCAAACTATCACTCCCAGCGTTATCGCTGTTTTCAAATCGAAAGTGCTTTGATATAAGTGGTTTAGAGCTAATTGCATTAACGGGTCGGTTTCAAGTCGAATTTCATCCTGCTTGGCAACTCCATAAGTAGCGGTTTCAATTCATACTCCAACAGGTCTCCAATTAGCACCGTATCATTGGCTATTAAAGCCGCTTCGAGTTCGGATAGCAATTTATTTATATCTTCTACGATGCTATCCATACCAACTGAGCCGGCGCCCCAGGCCAGGCATCTGACAAATTTTTGGAGAATCTCGCAGAGCTCGTCGATTGCATTCATGGCCTGCTTATTTTTGCCCGTTTGAAGATTTACCGCAACTTCATCGAGGCCTTTTGCAAGTTGAGTTAGCTTTGCCGTTGCGGATTTTGCCTCTCCAATTGGATCGGTCGCTTCCCTCAAGCGCTTATCCAGTATTCCAAGCATGGTTGTTGTAACCAGTTCTCGGTTCTCTTGTTTCGGAGTTTTTTCCAGTTCGGATAAGATGGAAGAGTTTGGCTTCTCGCCCAGAAGCTGGGGAAGAATTGTTCTAAGCTCCCGGTAGCTTGATTCTAATTCCCCAAGCGCTTCGTTATCGCCTGCTTCGGTAGTATCTTTCAGTAGGGCAAAAAAATCTCTTGCGATTTCTAATTGCCTTATTCTGCTCTCCCGGATGCTGAGTGCTTCAATCGATAATTGCCCCACTTCCTCTAATGGCTTTTCGGATAAGCACTTCTCCTCGAGTGTCATTTTTTGATTGTCGATTTCGATGCCGCCTACCAGCATACCAGTGCTGCCAAGCCAAGTTCTGATCTCTGTAAGCACATCGCCGATTGTTTTTTCATCTTCCAATGTGAAATCGATATCATCACCATTGATGGTTATTGTCATAAAGCCTTCCCGGTTTTTCTAGCGTTTATTGTTCTGCTGACTGGCAAAGTTTTCGAGTTCCCTTGAGCTGTTTTCCAGTTGATTCAAGATTGCCTCCATATTTCCATACTGACGTCTCAAATCCGCCTCGTAGTCTTCAAGATACTGCTCGTAATTCGAAATATCTTCCTCGGCATTATCAATCTGGCCGTCGATTCTCGCTATCCGGTTACTAACGAAACCACCGCTGCGCACATAGGGGGTGAGGTAGCTATCAATGGCGCTTGCAACACCACTGTCTATTACTAAATCTCCACTCGTATCCTTTCCGAAAAGCTCCTTTATTGCATCGATATCCGTCTCCAGAGACCTTTCCAGTTTCTCTTCATCTATTTCGAGATAGCCCCTGAGCTTTGAAAAATTGATTGCGCTTGTATTTCCGGATGAAGCATTGGTTGAAATACCGATATGAGCAAGCAATGAAAGATCGACTCCCACTCTGGTGGGGTAGGGATTGGAGACGATGCTCTGAAGTTGACTCTTGAGCTGAGTAAGGGCATTCTCCCCCCGCATATACCCCAATAGGCTTTCCAGATCCTCGCGTTCTTCATCATCAAGATATTCCAGCTCATCGATTACTCTCTGATCGTCGTTTGTAAGAACAGATATGCGTGTTATAAGTTGGTTGTAATTGAATACAAACCTGATAATACCTTCCTTTGCGGTTTCCACATCCGGGCTAATGGACAATTCAATTGGTTCGGACGAGGGACGTTTAACATTGAGTGTTAAACCGTCGATTAGATCATCGATCGAATTGCCGGGACGTCGGGCTTCGATTCCCATAAATTCGATTATCGCATCCCCCGCTCGACTGCTCGGATTGACAGGTTCAAAACTTTCCAGCTTTTTTGGATTGTAAATACGGATATCCGCGATTTCCACTGATCGGTCGCTATCGCTGTTATCCAGCACAATGGCTCTGATATTCTCAGGCAAGCCGGAGGCCTCCACTCTAACAACCTTCAAGTCTTCAACCTTACCAAAATCAATGGGCGGAAGACTGAAATTCCCGGAGCCACTTTCGGCTTTCAGTATTTCCCTGATTTCTCGCTCTTTACCGGAATTTTCATTGCCTGGTATGGGATTCGAAGAGACTTTCCCAAGATGATTCTCCGGCGCGGCGGGCCGCGGTTTCAGAGGATTCGCAACGCCCTCTTCATCGGGTTCTATAATGCGATACTTATATTCCAACACCAGGCCCGATTCTATTCTTACTTCCTCCTCGAAGGGTAGGCGCACGGAGGTATTGGGGCCAACTGTCATACCCTCCTCCGAGAGTTTCAGCCTGTCTGAAGCCCCATCACTTTCCAGGTTTTTGAATACGCTTTCGAGCGATACTTCCCATAGCCTCGCGCGACTTCCCTCTATCACCCCGACTTTCAGGCCCAGGTTTACCGCATCGTCCTCGAATACCAGTTTGTTTTCGGCTCCGGTAGGTATTGCTTCTATTACCATAACCAGTGTATCGGAGGTATCCCGAACGGTTGCCGCTCTGATAAACCCCTCTCCCTTATCGGTTAGACGACGTGAGAAATCTTCCAATGTACCACCCCGGTAGCGGAGGCTTAGCGATTCGTCGCCTATTCTAAACCTGTAATCGCCTGCATCGACGCGAAAAGCCTTGTCGAGCGAAGGCGATATGAAGCGATCAGAGGTGGCAACCTGCTTGATTGTAATGGAATAACTCTCTATAGGAGCATTTCTACTGGCAAGCGCCGTTAGAATTTGTTCGTTTGAGCTGCTTGCCAACTTATCAGAAAATGGATTCTCGAAGCCATATAGGCTTTTCGCGGTGCGCTGGAGATTGCCAAGCGCACGATTAACACGGCGCCAGACTGTCTTGTCCCTCTCAAGACTCGATAGGGTCTCCTCCATTCTGTCGAGTTTGATGCGTTCAGTTGCGACAAGGTCTTCTACCAGACTTGCAGTGTTATACTTGGATGAGATACCGGGAATGTCAATGTCGGCCACTTCTGCGCTCCCACCAGCCATCACGCGGCCGGAAAAACAGCTTAGGCTTCAACGGCACCATAGGCACAGTTCAGCTAATCAAAATTCCGCCATGCCGCTCAAATCAGCTCGTCGAACAGAATTCCCAGGGCTCGCTCGACATTCTCGTGGATTTTCTGCAATTCGCGCGACGGAATCTCCCTGATAACTTTATCGGTATCCCTATCGATGATTCTAACAGCCAAGTAGGAAAGTTCGCCCTTCAAAACGTATTGAAAACGCGTATTTCGGATTAGCTTATCAAGCGCGGCCTTGAGTTTCTCCCTGTCTATTTCAGGAACGGGAGCCTTTTGCTTTCCAGCTAAAGGCGGCCTCTTTGCTGTTCCATTCCCTGGAACTCTTATATCCCTAATGGCAGATGTGTTGGCGAGGTGCGTTACATCCATGCATTACCTCCATGTACTAATAAGGAAATCGCGGGGAGCGACGCGTACCCCCCAGATTTCCCGGTAGAAAAGATGACATCCAGAAACCTTCTCTACCACCTTAACACTATCCCATCAGTTGAAGTACAGACTGTGTCCGCAGATTGGCCTGTGCAAGCATCGAGGTGCTCGCCTGGGTTAGAATCGAATTCTTCGTATAATCAACAATCTGCGACGCCATATCCGCATCTCTAATCTGGGATTCGGCTGCCTGAAGATTCTCGGCGGCTATAGCCACCCCCTTGGCAGCCATCTCAAATCGATTCTGATAAGCGCCAAGATCGGCCCTTTGCTTGTTTACTATTTTCAATGCATTATCCACGATTCCGATAGTTCGGTTCGCCTCTTGCACGGATGAAATAGTTATGAAGCTACCGGGGTTCTGACTACTCTCAAGGCCCAGGGCCAGGGAAGTCATAGTTCCGATCCGGATTCTTTCGCTCTGATCCATGTTGGCTCCAACTTGAAGTTGCATAATCTCGCCTGTTGTGGATCCTTCTGCAAATCGACCAGTGAGAACATTCATGCCATTGAACTGGGCATGCGAGGCTACTCGATTCACCTCGTCAACTAGCTGGGAAACCTCCACCTGAATCTGCATTCTATCCTCATTGGAATAGATGCCATTCGCGGCTTGAACTGAAAGTTCCCTGAGTCTATGCAGTATGTCTTGAGACTCCTGCAAGTAACCTTCGGTGGTTTGTATGAAAGATATGCCGTCTTCGATGTTCCGCACTGCCTGATTCAAGCCGCGGATCTGACTGCGCATCTTCTCACTAACCGCCAGTCCCGATGCATCATCACCAGCTCGATTGATTCGGAGTCCACTCGACAATTTTTCCATTGATTTCATGGCCTGCTGATTTACTACACCAAGCTGCCGATTCGCATTTATGGCGCTCATGTTGTGGTTTATAATCATGTTCTCTCCTTGAATTTAGATAGTGGGAGCATCCATGCTCCCATTCTCCTCCAAACCACGGATTGCAACCGGATATGGGACCAAGCGCGTCGCCCAAGCCGGCTCAATTCCATTGGAACGAGGAACTATTCCCGCCCTAGACGAGAATGGCACACCCGCCCGTGGTATGCTCAAGAAGATGCTTTTCAAAGATCAATAACCCTGCCTAAGTAGCCGAGCAAGTCCCATGGACGATTATAATACCTATAGGACTTCCCGGCAAGCTATTTTTCAACCTCAGCTACTGAAGTAACTGTAATACGCTTTGACCTCTCACATTCGCCTGAGCGAGCATGGCTGTACCGGCCTGCGTTAGAATCTGGTTCCGTGTATACTCAACCATTCCGGCGGCCATATCCAAATCTCTTATTCGGCTCTCGGAGGCTTGAAGGTTCTCGGCACCCACATCGATACCCTTAATGGCCATCTCCAGACGATTCTGATAGGCACCCAAATCGGCACGCTGCTTGTTCACTCGTTTCAGGGCCTCGTCCAGTACGCCTATGTTTCGATTAGCCTGGTCGGCCGTGCTAATAGAAATGAAAGTGTTGTTGTTGAACTGTCGCAAACCCAGGGCAGTGGCCGTCATTGTCCCGATGTGCACCTGCTCCCTTTGGTCCATGTTCGCCCCAATATGGAGCCACATCGAGGCTGTTGGCGCGTTAAGTCCTGTGAAGTTGGCAAAGCGACCGGTGAGCATGTTCATACCGTTGAACTGGGCATGCGATGCGATGCGGTCAATTTCATCCACAAGCTGTGACACCTCCACCTGAATCTGCATTCTGTCTTCCGCGGAATAGATACCGTTAGCCGCTTGAATGGCCAGTTCCCTAATTCGGATTAGCACCTCCGAGGATTCCTGTAAGTAACCTTCGGTGGTTTGGATGAATGAAACACCATCCGCGGCGTTACGACTTGCCTGCTGCAAACCCCGAATCTGAGCCCGCATTTTCTCGGAAACCGCCAAACCCGATGCATCGTCTCCGGCTCGCGAAATTCGAAGGCCGCTAGAGAGCTTCTCCATGGCTTTCATGGTTGCTCCATTGGCTACCTTCAGATTCCGTTGAGCGTTTAGGGCGCTCATGTTGTGGTTAATGATCATCTGATCCTCCGTGAATTGATAGTTTACGGGCATCCTTGCCCGTTTGTTACAGGCTTTCATTAGGTTCAAACGGAATCGAGCCTTATCGGCAGAATTCACCCGAACTTTAGAAATACCTTACGGCCAAATAATCGGTCTTCAATCTCCCAAAACTTGAGGAAAAACTTCGATTTTTCTAAAGTGACGGTGCGTTTTGCCGATTAGTAGTCTGCCGAATCCTGAAGCACTCCGACATCCCGATTATTATTGCGATTTTCTCCAAATTGATCACCCTGATTGAGGTTCTCGAATATCGGATACTTGGGCGGCGAGATAGGCCGCTATGCACGTAGAGGTTTGCTCATACTGGTTATTTCAAGAATAAACGGCCAAATTTAGTATGGCTTTGATCGCGGAGCATGAAATTCTACCGATCGAACGGGTTATTTCGGAGATAAAGGTTTCGAGTTCATCGTCCTCGTTTGGGGAGTCGACACGCATCACGCTTGGATGCTTCAAGCAGTCGTTTATAAGCATTCTATATTCGAGTGGTGTATCCTCCGGCTCAAAGTGTAGTGCAATCGCTACAAGATTATTGTGATTTTCAACAGTTTCATGGCGAACTATCTCGCCGGTCAGTTCAATATTTCTGCCAAAGGTTTGGCTGATTTGAACCCTTGCCTTCTTCCCGATCAGTGATACCGGATCGCCGAGAATTATGATTTTGAGTCCCGAGAACGAGATGTCCCGGAGCAGGCCGTTTTTTGGCGCATTGTCGATTCGCACTATATGGGTGCTGGATGCCAGGTTGAGCCGCCGCATATTGTTCGTATCGATGATAATCCTTTCCTCTTTGCGGCGCTTGGCATTGACGTTGGCATCCAGCATAGCGCCAAGAATCTCAATCAGGGTGTCCGGCGGCCGGTGAGTGTATTCCAACTGCGCGAAGTAAACTTCTTCATTGTCCCCATACTGCGTGAAACCAACTATCCGGCTGTGAACAATGAAGCTGATTGTATCGTTGCTATCCTCTTTCTGAAAGCAGTATCTCAGGTAAACCAATCTCGTTGTTTGCAGCTTTGCCAATACTTTATTGGATAGGGCAATAATTATTTTGGACCCACATAGGGATGAGGAGTAAACAACACAGGACCTCTGGCCGCCCTTGTACTTGAGATGGATTTGATTCTGCACCATGCGCAGAGACTTGGTGACATCCTTGGTAAAAGTGACATCTATTTTCTTATACTTATCGTAATAAGTGTCTAGCTGCTGGCTAGTGACAAAGGCCATGTATACCAGACTTTAAAACTGGGAGTCTACTGAGTCAATTGAATCACTCTTCCAAAGTCTCAGAATACTTGGTTTAATAAGTCAAAAAGAAATATGGCAATCCCGTACAAACCTATCCCAATTTGCCGATAACCTCGTCCATTTCGGCAATCAGTCTGAGAGCAATGCGCTCCATTTCTTCAGATTCTTCAGGTAGTACGGTGTTCCTTCCATCCCAGTCCTTTTCTCTTAGAAGCTCATCTATTATATAGAAACTTGTTAGGATGGAGATTTTTATGGGGTCTGCTATTCGAATGCGGCGCTTGGTTTCCTCAACCTTGTGTTTGAAATACCATAGTATACGCTTTAAATACGCCTCGTCTTCGTCGGCGCGAACGGAGAACGAGGTGCCAAGTACATCGATGTTGAGATGGCTGACTCCAGGCATTAGAAGATATCGAATTCGCTCTGGAAGCGATCATCATCGCCGGAATTGGCGTCTTCCGATTCGGCATTGTCCGGATGATGAATCTTCTCGTCGGGCACGGACTCCGTGTTAGCAGGGGGTGGATTGTCGTCGCCGGCCTGGGAATCGGGGTTATTTTCGTGGTTGAGAGATTCTGCATCGGAATCAGTTTCATCCACGCCGGGGTTCGCACCATTTCCGGATTGCGCCTCGCTACCGGCATCATTCGGCGCATCTACCCGATCGAGCATATCGAAAACTCCCTGAAGCCCGGCCTCTATCTCCTCTTCATCGGCCATTCGGTTCGAAATCTCGTTTCCAAGCTCATCTAGCCGTGCTTCAAGCTCACTGACACGCTGCCTCAAATTGGCATTTTCCGCGCTCTGAACCCTCAAGGCGTCCACCACCTTACCCACTCGCAGCTCAAGTTCTCTTACCTGTGCAAGACTAATCACTCAATGCCTCCTAACTTTCCATCCTTCTGTGCAGGGTAGAAAAAGTCAAGCTTATCAACTCTGAATTTCCAGGCCCTTCCTCGCGGTATTGAGCAGGATTTTGAAGGATGCCGGATCCTCGATGGCCATGTTCGCGAGGGCCTTTCTGTTGATTTCCACCCTCGATTTGCTTAAGCCGCTGATAAACCTAGAGTAGTTCAGTCCCTCTGTTCGGGTTGCCGCGGAAATACGGGCAATCCACAACTGGCGAAAAGCTCTCTTCCTAACCCTGCGATCCCTATAGGCATATTGCCCGGCTCTGCGCACGGCGTCCTTGGCAACTCGAGTGAGCTTGCCGCGCCGGCCCCGGTATCCCTTCGCTCGATTCAGTATCCTCTTTCTACGATTCTTTCGTCTTGTACCATCTACAGCCTTGGGCATTGTACTAGCTCCCCGCGTATGGCAGCATTCGTTTCAACCGGGGCGCTTCGGTTTTGCTAAGCACAACTCGATGGCGAAGTTTTCTCTTTCTTTTGGGCGACTTCTTGGTTAGAATGTGCCTAGTACCCTGGCTTTTGTACTTGAACTTGCCGCTCGCGGTTATCTTGAATCTTTTGCTCGCGCTCTTCCTTGTCTTTATTTTCGGCATCTTATTACCCTTATCTCGTTGTTGTTCGCTGTTCCTTCTTCATGGATTTCGACTTCGGTGAGAGCAGCATGGACATGAAGCGCCCTTCCATTCTGGGAGGGCTGTCCACTTTATAGCTGTTCTCGTTAAGGTGCTCCAGTATCTTATCCAGTTTTGCCTTCCCAAGCTCGGTGTGCGCAAACTCTCTGCCGCGAAACCTGACGGTTACCTTAACCTTGTTTCCCTGCTCTAGAAATTCCTGCACATGTCTTGCCTTGAAATCCATATCGTGCTGTTCTATTTTTGGCTGCATTCGCACTTCCTTCAGACGAACCTGGCTGGCATTTCTTCTCTGCTCTCTGGATTTTTTCTCAAGTTCATATTTGTATTTGCCGTAGTTAAGCAGCTTACAGACAGGGGGCCGGGCCTGGGGAGATACCTCAACCAAATCCAAATCCAAATCCCGTGCCATATCTATTGCATCAATAGTTGATACTATTCCGGCCTGATTACCGTTCTGGTCGATTAACCGGATCTCTCTTTCGCGGATCTCTCCGTTGATTCGCATATCTTTAGCAGCCAATATTCCTCCTTAACGCGTTTAGCCAAGTTATCATGTTTGCCTATTTTTTCATAGGTGGAATCCGAAGTTTCCAATTGAAAAAGGGAATATATCCATAATAGCCGGCATTTGTCCATACGCTGAAGTTATTCCGCGATAAGGCTCTGGATAATCTCGCGGGGCGTTTGCGCCGGAAGCGAGTTTGCCCATCTCATTGCTGCTGCCGCGGCTTGGAATCAGGCTGCATTGGGCCTGCAAGTTTTATCAAATGCCCTTTCTTCCAAACAGTTTCTGAATCCAGCCACGGTCTATTAATTGAGAACCTATGAACCTGTCAAAAGCAAATGCGATAGGTTCGCCCCTGGGGGACCAGCGGAACTCCGATAAAATCAAAGGCCGGCACGGAAACACGCGGGAGAGTTCTAACGAGTATGAGTTTTCACGAAGAGGCACAGAAGTAGCTTTATTTGGTTTTAATTCACTTCTGATATATATAAAAGGTGCTCCCTCCACCACCTACACGATAACTTACGATGCCAACGGGGCTACTTCCGGCAAAGTTCCTACTGATGGCAAACAGTATAGAGCGAACGAACTCGTCACCGTCAAAGGAAACACGGGCAACCTTGCACGTAATGGCTGGAACTTCCGCGGTTGGGCCGACACTCAGGCAGCCACCACGGCGGGGTATCCGGCAGGTAATACTTTCAAGATAACGAAAAGCCTTACCCTCTATGCCGTGTGGGAGGGTAGGTCCTACACCATAAGCTTCGATAAGAACGATACAGGAGCAGGAGGCATTCAGGCCAGCTTGAGCGCTAACTTTGGAACTCCCGTAACCCTGCCTGCCGCTACCACCTTCACTCCCAGGCTGGGATGGGATTCCTGGGATGGGCTGAAACTTCTGGGGGAACGGCGATAGTGGGGAAATACAATCCCAGCAACTACAGCTCCACTGTTACTCTTTATGCCTTATGAAAGGGCAGGCCCTATACAATAAACTTCAATAGTAATGGCGGTAGAGGCACTCAGGCCAGCCAGAACGCTGTTTTTGGAACACCCGTAAC
>Ga0056114_1000004_pt1 | contig 121979 bp, 103 predicted proteins | sample WorMetHERISLAND1_FD_77005 | JGI IMG/M metagenome (GOLD analysis project Ga0056114, IMG submission 77005) | Marine gutless worms symbiont microbial communities from Max Planck institute for Marine Microbiology, Germany - Olavius loisae HERON... ...
CTCCAAACTTCACCCGATATACGGCCTTAAGAAAAATCAAACACAAAGGCAAACCGGCAATCTCCTACATAAAGGACAGCTATCGAAAAGAAATGGCAGGATACCAGCTAACTCAAGCGGAGTGGATTATCTACATCAGCAATCTACCCGATGAATCACTGCCAAGCAAACGCCTCTATGCCGACGCTCCCATGATGTTCGGGACGCTCAGATTAGATGCCGCCAATGCAGTCGGGGAGGATGTTAAACTGATGATAAAAGATCGCCCAGTAATCCATGGAGCTGGAAACCGCCAAGCTTCTGACAGCAGTCCCACCAATGTGAACTTCTCAATGACTTAAAACAACTTCCCAGAAAAACTGCTAATCCAGATTCGATTTTCAAAGACAATGCCACCGGAAGCTTGATATTCAGTTACAAAATGAGCCGGACGAACGATGAAAAGGTTGTCTTCATCCCCGGGCATGGTCGGACTTCTATGACGCTGATTACGTTTTTCAAAACCAGACAAGGAATGCTCGATGAGGATGGTCGCTATACCAAGATTTATACACGGAAATGAAGAAATGTTGACGAGACCCGGATTCGAACAGGGGCTTTCTCATGACATCGCCAAGCTAAATCGCTATACATCCCGAGCATGCAGACAAAGTACATGGGCGGTTTCTATTAAGGCGACCGAAGGGCATCCTCCATCTAGCAGCCTCTTATCCCGACAGCACCATAAAGTTAGCTCATATTTCTTCTTCTTGCAATAGCACTCTTATCTAATTCCTCGCTTTTTCAATACTGGAGCCAAGGGAAAAGCGCCTCAAGATTTTTCATTCTTTCATCGGCGTTTCAGTCTAAAAATACCCCCTTTTCGGCCCAAAAAATGAAAATTTTCCCATTTTGCCTGCACAAAAACGCCGACTTCAAAATTGCTTTAATTGCCTATTGCATAAATCATTACAGCCATTGGCGCCAAAAATTCTATTTTCTCAAACTCTGTGCACCCTTACACTAAGAGCACTTCACACGCTATATAGGTTTAACGTGGCGATTATCGAGCGCTATTGTCACCGGGATAACTCAAGGTGGGAGGCACTGACAGAGATGTAGCTTGCCGACGTCTCCGTGGCCGTGTTGAGGACATTGCATGGGCACAGGTGTGTCGGCGGGTACGTTGTCCACTCTGAACAAGAAGACTAAAGAAAGAGGAATGGCATTATCATCCGATCGAGGAAGCTTCAATTGGATATCAGTTTTCTCGATTTTCATTGATGCCTCGGAACTAGGCAACCGGCATCAAGATTTTTCCCTAGCTAAATTTTTCGAGTTTCCTATACTCAAAGTACTCTGTGCTCGATGTTGGAGAAATCATTCAGCGCTTCCAGTATGAAATCCTGAAGCTTCGATAGGAAAATACTCCTATCATATTTCTCGGCATGACGCCTTATTCTGGCGCTGTCCCAGTGCTGATTTTCGAATTCTTTGATTCCATTGATGAGTGAATTCTCTGTTTGCTCATCGAAAAACACTCCTGTTACACCGGGAACCACCGTATCCAATGCGCCCCCTCGCCCCAAGGCGATCACTGGTTTTCCGCAGGCCTGAGCTTCAACTGGAGTAATCCCGAAATCCTCAAGCGCTGGGAACAATAACGCGCGACAGCCGCGGTAATGCTTTCTAATCTCGTTATCCGAAACTTGCCCCAAGAAGCAGACCCGCGGGCCGGCCAATCTCTTCAGCCTTCTTTCCTCCGGACCGCTACCTATTATTATCAGTCTCCTGTCCAATTTATTGCAGGCGTTTATAGCCAAATCCACTCGCTTGTATGTAACCAATCGTGATACGATAAGATAGTAGTTGTCGTATCTATCAGGATTAGAATCTAGCGAGTAAAAGTCAGTCCGAACTGGTGGGTGGAGAACCACTGCATCTCGTCTATAAGTTTTCGAAATCCGAGCCGCGACTTCTCTCGAGTTGGCAAGATATCTATCAACTCGAATCCCGGAAAGCGCATCCCACTGGCGTATATTGGTCATCTGGAATCTCATTGCAAGGCGGGTTAAGAATCCGGCCTGTCTAATATAATCCGGATAGAGGTCCCAAGCGTAGCGCATTGGTGTGTGAACATAGCTGATATGAAGCGTACTAGCCGGACTGATAACACCCTTGGCACAGCATGATGAACTCGATAGCACCAGTTCGAAATCGCTAAGATCGAATTCCTCGAATGCCCTGGGCATCAGGGCAAGCATTTTTCTGTAATGTCTTTTTGCGAAAGGGATTCTTTGCATGTAGGAAGTCGAAACTCTATCTTTGGCAAACATGCTCCCCATCGTTTTTCTATCGTATACAGCAGTAAAAATCGGAGCCTCCGGAAACAAAGAAGCAAATTCCTTTAGAACCCATTCGGCGCCTCCGGGAGATATCAGCCAGTCGTGTACCAATGCAACCTTCAAAGAACTTAGGGAGTCAATAAGCATTGGGATTCACGAATCCTCGAAGGAATGTCAGGAACAGAATCTTGATATCCAGCCATATAGTCCAGTTCTGGATATAATAAAGATCGAATTCAATTCGTTTCTCCAAACTTGTGTTGCCCCGCCAGCCATTTACCTGAGCCCAACCGGTTAGCCCCGATTTCATCTTGTGACGCAGCATGTACGAAGGTATTTGATCGCGGAATTTCTCAATAAGTACCGGTCGTTCCGGTCTTGGACCTACCAGGCTCATATCTCCTTTCAGTACATTCCAGAATTGCGGGATTTCGTCGAGCGATGTTTTGCGTAGAAACGAACCGACCGCCGTTACGCGAGAGTCGTTTTTTTCCGTCCATACCGCACTGGATTCCTTTTCCGAGTTGATAAACATCGAACGATACTTCCACATGGTGAATATGTGTCCATTTTGCGACACTCTTTCTTGGTGATAGAAGACGGGTCCCTTGGAGCTCAGTTTCACGATAATTGAGACTAATAGGAAAACAGGGGATAGGAGAATCAGGGCCAGGAAACCTCCCAGAATATCAATGCTACGTTTGATTAGACTCTCCAAAATCGAAAGATGATGCGCGTTTATCTTGAGCATGGGAATGCTATGAAACGACTCGATTGTATATCCAATGAAAGTATGCTCTATGTCAGGTAGTATCCATACTGGAACCACCGTTTTGTTGAAATGCGCCAAGATAGCGTTTTGACTCGGGTAATCCTTTACTTCATAGCCGATAATCAGTGCATCCGGCAGTCCCGCCCCCCTTACAGTAGGAATGCTTTCGACCGACGACAGCTCCGCGATATCAAGTCCCTTGGCCTTGTCTTGAGAATCCAGCCAGCCCATAATCCTAAGTCCTAATTCAGGAGTTTGAATCACCTTTTGAGCATATTCGAGAATTGATTTATTCGCGCCTATCAGCACTACTTGTTTGAGATTGAAGCCCTTACGTCGGCGCCGTGTTAAGAATGATTTTATAAGAAGTCGTCCGGATAGAGACAAGACAACCACCGAGATGCTGTAAATAAGCAGCATAATCCTAGACAGCCTAGAGGGATTCAGAGCGTACAAAAGAACAATTACCGTGGAAATAGCCTGGAAGTGCGATTTGAAAACCGAGAGCAATTCATGATGCCAGGAAAAATAACGCTGCGATGTATACAGATCGTTGTGAGAGAAGAATAAGAGTGTGATAACAGCCACTGATATGCCGATGATTGGAATTTCCAAATCGGAATAATCGATATTGGAGGCCATCACGCCGAATCGCAAGATGTATGCGCCATTCCAGCAGATTATCGCAATGAGAAAATCAAATATACGGTACAGAATCATTGTGGAATTACCACGGCTTACTATCATCTCTAATAGAATAGCGAACTTGTTATCGAAATTTCCAGACTGCCAAACAGATCTTCTTTGTTAAAGCGCCTAGGATCGATTCCAACGGATCCGGTTGCTACAAGATTGGGTAGGATATCAAGAAACAAAACCAAATCGAAACCCACGCCATAATTGTAATCTCGAAAGGCATTGAAGCTTTCATTGTTGTAGACAATGCCCATGTCGAAAAATGGATGGATTTGCGCATCCCAAACTTCCTCGAAACGCCAGAACTGGAAGGCGAGGCTTATATTGAACGTGGCGCCGATATAGCCGGACATTAGATTGTCGCGAACGCCGCGTATTAAGGAACCTGGATTTCTAGGCACGCCCCACTGATAAAATGCAGTTAAGCGGGTGTACAGATTGAATCTCTCCCGAAGTGGTAGGTAGTAAGACGCGGAAGCATTGATACTGCCGGAGAATTGAAAATTCCCGTTATTCGCCACACCGAAACCATAGTCATTGAATAATGCAACACTGAAGCCCTTTCTGAAATTCTCAATCCAGTCCACTCTCCCGTAGCTCAAACCATGAGATGGAACAAGCTCATATGGTCTCTTTGAATTTGGTCCAAGGTTTCCGGAGTAGCCGTATCTGAAGCTGGCACCCAGGCTCACCGAGTAGTCAAGTTTTTCATAGAGTACAAAGGATATTCCAGCGCTTAAACCAGTGAAGTAATATCCATAATGATAAGACTTGAGAGTATCCACGGTATCTTCAAATTCTTTCTCGTCGTATTCTTGCTTCATCGAGGCGGAAAGAAAAATTCCCTTTTTCAGTCTGATGCCCGAAATAGACGGATTGATATTCCATCCGCCAATTTCCCATTTATTCCCGGAATCCTCTGGACGAATGTTGATGCCCATGCCCAGATAAACATTTGTCATAGTGCCAAGGAAATTGTCCCAATAAATCTTGGATCCTAACCGAACACCGATATTTGAGTTGTACTTAGGGTAAAAAATCGGAGTTATACTTATGGCATCGACAACGGAAATAACAACCATATACTCATGAATACTCCCCTTTGTAGAAAGCTGTATGATATCCGTGTTTACTGATTCAAAAACCCTGGCGTTTACGAGTTTCTGAAGTTCATTCTCAACAGACTCTTCCAAGGCTTCCAATGAAGTAAAACTCATTCCAGCTTCCAGATTCGAAAGGGCCCTAAGGGCCCTTTCCTTAGTGGTGCCATCGATCGAATAGACTATCTCCTTAATTATGAATACAACTTCGTCGCTATGCACTGCATGCAGATTTATGTTTGAGAATCCAAGGCAGATGGGAATTAGAACTAGGCAAAATCGCCTCATCGATGAACTATATATCTTCAAGGATACTGAAAACAAGTGCTTAAAATCATCGCTTCTTTACAAGGGTTGGGTTTAGTCTATATTTTTACCAGTATGAGAAATAGCTTACAAAGCAAAAAAAGACTGATTGCAACAGCGTTATTCCCTTTTTCATTAGTTATTTTGTCGGCGCAATCTCATAATACTATACCAGTTACAGAAACAGCGCTGTATGATTTCTTGGAGATAGCCAGAATTCGCGGACTTACAGGTCCTATTAGAGCCACCAGACCCTATACTAAATCGCTTGTTGCCGCGACTCTCTATGAGATAGAAGAGAAAAAAGACGGATTGAGCACTCATGAGCAATCGGTGTTGGAAGATCTGATAGAGCACTATGCGGTAGATACAGATAAGGCCTTCAATTTGGATGGCGATGTCCGAATTGTTAACGACATCTTTCCGACAACCTTCGGCGCGTACATAAGGGGCGAGATGAGCCTCGATATGGGCAAAAAAGACAGCCTGGGCGCCAATGGTTTAGTTGGCGGCTATATCAAGGGCGATATAGGAAAATATGTATCTTGGGGAATCGATGCGTCCGTGGGTGGGTTCCTTGTGGACGACTACGACACAGAGAAAAGTTACGGACCTGAGGGTTGGATTCCATATTCATATACAAAAATTTGGGACGGTGGCTTGCATCCCATTGTAAGGCTAAGTAGCTTCGAGCAAATGCCAACCTCGCCATCCGTGGGTTATTCTTATTCCCCCGAAGTTACAGCAGCCTTCTGGGACAACCGTGTTAGCCTGCGATTCGGCAGGATCCGTCACCACTGGGGAATCGGGGAGGGGAGTCTTCAACTTGATTCGGGCGCAAGACCCTTTTTTGCATTTGAATGGAACATAACCCCTTTCAAGCAAGTCTCCTTATCCTCCATTGCCGGGATATTGGAATACGGGGAAAACTTTCGCAATTATAAGGATTACCATATAAAGTATACATCGAGAGAGCAGCAGAACATGTTTTCCGCCCTGCATGTGGAGGTGACGCCACTAGACTGGCTGTATTTGTCGTTCTTTGATGCAGTCGTCTATGTAAAACGACCTGATTGGGGTTATATTTTCCCGCTTATGAGCAGGTTCTTGAGTCAGAACAATTCCGGCGACTTCGATAATCTAATGATGGGCGGTACGATTGGGTTATCCTGGCCCGGTCTCTTACGAACCTATTTTTCTGTTTATCTCGACGAAGCTAGGTTCACCGCGGGTGATTTCTTCCACAATCCCGCGAATATGTACAGCTTTCAGGCAGGAATAAAAGTTCCGATACCAGGCATACCCTGGTCCAATTTGACGCTGCAGTACACAAAAATCGAGCCCTTCACCTATACTCATTATTATTACGTTGATTCTCCCTGGTATACTCCCCCCGATGCCGCCGGTGATGATGGAAGAACTGGTGAGCCGAACGGAGTTCCGGATTATGCGATGGATACGGGATACATGAATGGCGGTGAATCGCTCGGCTATGGCTTGGAGCCTAATTCAGATGAGATAATGCTGAAACTAACAAGCCATTTCCGCCGTGGAATAACTTGGAGTGGTGAGTATCGTATGATTCGTCACGGTTTTCCAGGGAGTGTACCCGGGAGCAGCTTTGATGCCTGGGGCTTTAGTCCGAAAAAGGGGGAAGACTCTAAAATAGTAACTCCTGATAACGATCCAAAGGGCGCATACAGCGCCAAGAGAAAGAATTTTCTCTGCGATGGCATATATGAGTGGTTTCATATTGTTACCCTTGGCGCAACCCTGGATACAAGGCTTTGGAACGAACCCGTGCAATTCGGTTTGCAGTATTCTTTCGTGGCCTTATACTACACCGACTTCAAGGAACGCGGCAATTTCAGGCCCATAAACAATTCCTCCTATCCCAACACATTCCGAAATATCTTAACGATATCCATCGGAGTTTCGCCTTATTGAAGTGCCGCCGAGAAAATTTCTTCTGCCTACTATGGTTTGCTTAGTTATTAGATGTGTATGGGAACCCCTATGAGAGAAATAGCCTCAATTCCTTTTCGGGAGGGTAAATCTGTAATCTTACATACTTCCGAGAGGGAGCTTCTCCCCTCGGGCGAGTTCCTTGCTGTAACCGATAGCAACACGGCCAAGCTTTTCGCGGCTGCCGGTGAAAATCGAATGCTCGAACTGCCTTCCGGGGAGATAACAAAGGCGTGGATATCAGTGGAAGAGATTTTGAATTCCGCGTTGTCCTTAGCCTTGGGGAGGGATGGTACGATATTAGGATTCGGCGGGGGGGTAATATGCGATGTCACGGCATTCGCGGCTTCCATCTATATGCGAGGGTGCAAATTAGTTTTAGTTCCCACTACGCTGCTCTCGATGGTGGATGCGGCTATCGGCGGCAAAACCGGCATCAACTTCGGGGGTTCTAAGAATATTGTTGGTACCTTTTATCCGGCGCACGAGGTTCGCATTTGCCCCGGGCTGCTAAAAACGCTTCCCGATAAGGAATATAAGTCCGGCCTCGCGGAAGTAATCAAGCACGCGATGCTGGAGCCTCAAAAATACGGATTGTTGGATATGCTCCTAAACGAAAGGCAGGCCATACTCTCCAGAGATTCACGGATTTTGGATAGGTTTATACCCGCCGCCGCGAGAATCAAGGTTGATATAGTTAAAGAGGATCTTCGGGAACACGGGAAACGGGCCAATCTGAATTTAGGCCACACCTTTGCACACGCCCTTGAGGGAGCGATGAATTTCTCTCGGTGGACTCATGGAGAGGCCGTTGCGTGGGGTATAAAAAAAGCCTTGGATTTGGGGGAACGCATGGGAATCACAAATCCTGATTGGGCTGGGTTTTCCAGGCGTCTATTCTTGGATTATGGTTTTAGCGATGTCGACCCCGGAGTTGATGGCGCTAAGATAAAAGAGGCCATGATAAATGATAAAAAAAAACTGGGAGGGGAACTCCGTTTTGTCTTGATTAGGGATGCGGGCGACGTGATTGTAAAGAAGATAAGCCAATCCGAATTAGATTCGGTGTTGGGAATATAGGGTGCTTGGATTTACAGTAGTCATTTAATCGGATATACAGACCATTCGGTAGTTGTGTTTTCAGCGGTAAGCATTGAATAGCGCTAGAGGGAATCGAATTGCGAGTATCGCGCAAGGTACAAATTGAAATAGGAACAATGTTCCGCTATGGCTTTGTAGGACTTCTAAATACTGGAGTATTCGCGCTAACCGCCTACCTGCTAAGTAAAATCCAATTGCATTATGCCATTTATACGGCCCTAGCCTACATTGTTGCCATAGTATTTAGTTTTCTGATGAATGCCCGCTTCACCTTTAGAAAGTCGAGATATCTCGAGATGGCAATGTTCGGTAGGTTCATTCTGGTTACGGCAACCCTATTGGTTCTGGTACAAGGGATTCAGGCTGGATTGATTGAAATCGTGAACACAGGGGAATTGCCCGCGATAATAGTCGGTATGCTGTTCTATACGGGGGTGGGATATATAGTCAATCGGCTTTGGGTTTTCAAGAGCCGGAAGCGGCAAACTCATAAGAGATATGATTAGGTTGATTCCTTTGAGTAGGTAACAAGCCGAGGTTTTGCAATCAGGCAGATAAGTATGATTCCTTAGATGTGATTCCAAACTAGGGGTGGGTGAATAGGTTAGTATAGAAGCGATTCTATCTGCCTGTATGTGTTACCCAGTTTAGTTTTTTGTGACTTATCCGAGTCTGCTTTCATGTAGTCGGCAAGGCTCTCCAAGCTTTCAAGGCAGGTTGAAACAGCGCCATGGAAACTCCTAAGCGATTTAAACCAGAAGTGCCCCTTCCCGTCGGAATAGAGGGTTACAAAGCCCATTCCCACCTTCTTCCGCTTCCTGCTTCCACGAGTTACCTTCAGCAGATTTGGTAATTCGTCGATCAAGCCGTCCAGATGAATGTCGATATGGAAATTGCCGGCGGGAGTGGCTTCGAGAAGATCCTTTTCAGGGTTTAGTAGGCTCGCGGCCTTGATAATCGTATTTACCTTGCTATCCGGCAATACTTCATCTCCGCCTAGTAGCAAGGTTCCTCGCATCGATCCGAAATCCGGTAGAACCTCGTCTTTCACCTTGTCAAGTGCGCTATGAAGACGGTCCCACTGAATCAGTGCCCGTTTCTTGTTCCCCTTACCCGGAAATCTTGCAAGTTCAAAGGCCTCGCCGGCAATCCAAATTCTATTTGTAGTATCTTTCCTGTGTTTTCTCTTCCGCCAATCTGGAACAAATACTCTGCCCTCCCCAGCTGGCAGCCACTTCGGTAATTCCGGGTGAATGTCCGACAGCCATGGTTCCTGCAGGGGCGACACCGAACGCGCATAGGTTCTGCTGGTACGAACTATTTCGCCTGCAATGATGAACTCGGGAGTTTCCTTGAATAGAACCGAACCAGGATGAATCAGAATGCGATCCGCACCGACACTTCTATAATCGAAGCGTCTATTCCTAATGCAGATAAAGGGAATAAGGCCACGTGCGGAGGCCTTGATGAAATCCTCACTCGTGCCTCCCTCGCCTATCGATATGCCATTACGCGCGGTTATCTCCTCCAGCTGGTCGGCTATCGCCGAAATTTCATCCAGAATTTTCTTATCCAAATAATGAGTCTCGGCAAAATTCTGTTTATCCCTTGCATCCGTGTAATCCCAAAAAAGATTGAGATAGCTTGCAAAGTCACCATGGCGCTCCGATCGAAATTTGTGATGCGCCTTTCTCGCCTCCATTTCCTCCCCCTGCGGTAGCAAATAAGGTGAATTGGTAGATAGAAATGCCGCGAGGATTATCACTTCCCTTATCACATTCGGATAACGTAAAATCGCCTCCACTATCATCCTAGAATGCCTGGGCATAAGAGGATATGGTGTCATCCATCGCCCGATATCAGTTAGCTCGTTATCAAAATTGAGCGCATCCAGGAGACGTAGAGCCTCGACAGCGCCGCGAATTCCTCCGCTTTCAGGCAAGCTGATAAAGGGAAAGGTTTCGAAATCCTTAATTCCAATTTCGGCCATGCGCAGTACTACCTCGGCCAAATCGGTTCTATAAATCTCTTCCTTGGTGAATTTAGACCTCCTATTGTAGTTAGCTTCCGAATAGAGTCGGTAACAAATTCCAGGTTGAGTTCGCCCCGCCCTGCCTTCTCGCTGGTTCGCCGAAGCTCTTGAAATTTCAGTTTCAATTAGGGAGTTAGTGTAGGTATGTGGATCATAGAAATTCAGTTTGGCAAGTCCGGTATCAATAACGGCGACTATACCATCTATGGTAACGCTCGTTTCGGCAATGTTGGTGGCCACCACCACCTTGGTTTTATTCTCCGGAGCAGCCTCAAACACCCTTTCCTGCTCCTCATTTCCCAGACGCGCATAGAGAGGCATCACTTGAAGTCGCTCGCGGGCAGGACAGGTGATGAGTTTCGCCACCGAGTCCTTTATCATTTTTTCGCCGGAACAGAAAATCAATATGTCTCCACTGGAAACACCCGCTTGCCTGGAATTGCCCCTCCCTATAATCCACTCAACCTTATCAACAATCTTATCGATCAACATGGCCTCATCTCCCTCGATGGGCGGAGGATCGTAGTAGAGGCGAACTGGATAAACAGGAGTATCAATCGTTACGATGGGAGCGTTGTCGAAGTAGTCGCTGAAAACACGCGGATTCAATGTAGCCGATGAGATAACCACCTTGAATTCCGGTCGATGCGATAGAATCTCCTTCACCAAGCCCAAAATAAAATCGATGTTCAAGGTACGCTCGTGTGCCTCGTCAATCATCAGAATATCATACCGACTAAGCCAACGATCACCCTTCATCTCTTGTAAGAGAGTTCCATCGGTAACAATCTTTAACTTCGTATCCGCGCTCGTAACATCTTCAAAGCGCATCTTATAGCCTACAAGTCCGCCCACCTCGGAATCCATATGACGAGCAATGAACCTGCAAACACTCATAGCCGCGATTCGTCTAGGTTGAGTAACGCCTATAAGCCCCTCCCTTGCATATCCGGCTTCAAGGAGAATAACAGGCAGTCCAGTAGTTTTGCCCGATCCAGTCGGACTCTCGACTATAAGCGCCTGCCTTCCTTCCAATGCCTCGAGTATTCGATGCTTCTGCAAATAAACCGGTAGGTTCCATAGAGAAATTCCCACTCTATCCCCTCAAGTTGGCCACCCATCGCATTGGTGCCTCAAATAGCGCCGCCAGTTGCAGATTCTGCCATGGTGAGCCAAGTCTTGCTCTACTAGCCTCTCGGCTGGGTAAAAATTGGATATAACAAACGAACATCGATATGTTGTAACTCGATTAGTCCATGAAGTAGAAGCAGATTGAGTTAAACTTTCGCCCATTCACGCCTTTTTTGCGGCAGCAAAGCTATGGAGAGCGAGAATGCCGCCCTCCGGATCGTGCGCGCAAAGTCATCCGCCTTGGGGCGTGTCGGCTCTCATCTAGCCCTAGCATCCCGGTATCAGCTCATCGACGGCCCAGTGAACTGATCAATTTAGCCTTGGCCGCGCTTATGCTCAAGGCTTCGAAACTCTCCCGAGTTCTTAGGTTCTTGAGGTTCACCCTACCGTCCCTTGCCTCGCGGAGACCGTAGAGCAGTGCGAATGGTATTCCCTTGGCCTGGGCATAGCGGAATTGAATTTCAAGCTTTCTTGGTTCCGGATAAATCTCCACGGCAAAGCCCAGCCTTCTAAAATCCCTGGCGAAAATCTGATAGTCGCCAAGGAACGTCTCTTCCAGCATCAGTATCAATAAATCCGTATTCCACTCAGTATCCTCTTTGATTTCCAGTTCCTCGAGTCCGGCAAGTAGGCGATCCAATCCAATCGAAGCCCCAACGCCACTGATTGATTCCTTCAAGAATAAGCCAGTCAAATCATCATAGCGACCACCCGAGCAAACCGACCCTATACCCGGTAAGCGTTCCAAAAAGACCTCGAAAACGATTCCCGTATAGTAATCCAGTCCCCGTGTAATTGAAGGGTCTAGCAGCAGCCTGTCTCCAAGTTCCAGCCTATCGAAGGCGCTTAGAATCATGCGTACCCGCGAGACCACCGGCAACTCGTCGTTTCCCTGCTTCCCAGTGCTTGGTTGCCATCCCACCGCTCCCGACGTTTCAGCCAATCTCTCCCGATTCACGTTCTCTATACACTGGAGCATCTTTTCCAGAGTTTTCTCATTATTCGCTTCCGGCACAATGAAATCCAGAATCGTCTCGGCCCCCATCTCTCCGGCAAGTTTGATAAGTGTACTTTGAATTCCCTCTCTTCCTATTTTGCCAATTTTATCAACCGAGCGAAGCACGGCTGTGCTATTGCCTACCAAACCCAGTCCACTTAGCAGCAAATTGAAGAGTCCCCGATGACTAAATCGAATTCTCACGGGTCCCGCTCCAACCACAGCCAACCCATCTAGCGACATCAGCATAATTTCCAAATCCGCTCCCGCGCTATCGGAACCCACTGCATCAAAATCACATTGAATGAATTCGCGAAATCTACCTTTTTGAGTGTTTTCCCCGCGCCACACCCTGCCCACGTGATAGCGGCGAAAGGGCATGGTCAGCTCGGCTCGATGTGAAGCTATAAAGCGAGCCAAGGGCACAGTTAAATCAAAGCGCAGGGCAACATCGCGCCCCCCACCGTCAATGAAGCGATAGCACTGCTTATCGGTTTCGCCGCCTCCCTTGGAAAGCAGGATGTCAGCGTATTCAAGGGCCGGTGTATCGATCGGCATATAGCCATGAGATGTGAAATGCTTCTCAAGCAGGCGAATCAACCGTTTTCGTTGTATCTCTTTCTCCGGTAGAGAATCCCTAAAGCCCTTAAGCACGCGCGCCTTCATCTTATCCGTCATTTTATTTCCTAAAACTCGGCAGCGCTTCTCATAAGAACGATCGGCCCTGCTGCTCCTTTCTTGAGTTTAATACTCGTTGTGAAAATAGCAGTTACGCCCCGAAATTGCTAGGATCGCGGCGAGGAGGTCTGTGAACTATACAAGTTGTGATTTCCATTTTCCAGGCCATTTTCCCTACGCCGCTGCCGGTTTTACCGGTCTAATTGCCAGCTATTTGGCGAACTACTATTATTAGGCCCTAGGAGCCACTCTATCTATGCGCAGCAGATACTTTCTAGACGAAAATGGAGAACCTACGATAAAAGCCGCTGTCTATGATAGGAAAGACCACCTCCTTCAGACTAATCACTTCGATTTGAATGCACGCAGGATTTGCTCCAGATTGAACCAGTGTGGGCATGAGGCCTATATTGTGGGCGGTGCCATACGCGATCTTCTAATGGGAAGAATTCCAAAGGATTTCGATATCGTAACTGAAGCCTCCCCGAATCGCGTGAGGAGACTGTTCAAGGGTGCACGCGTGATTGGGAAGCGTTTTCGTCTAGTTCATATTTATTTCCCCGGGAACAGGTTTTACGAGGTTGCCACTTTTAGATCCATCGAGTCTGGCGATAGGAGAAATGTTTATGGAAGCTTGTATGAGGACGTGATGCGGCGGGATTTCTCGATAAATTCGCTTTATTTTGATCCACGGGATGAAATTCTTATTGATTTTGTAGGAGGGTTCGCGGACATCAAACGCGGAATTCTAAAAAGTGTATTACCACTGGAAACTTCATTTATCGAGGATCCTGTTCGAATGCTGCGAGCCCTGAAGTATGCGGCTATTTTGGGAGTGTGTATTGCCCGCCCACTCGCGCGAAGGATTAGAAAGGATGTGAAGCTGCTAAGCAATGCATCGAATTCAAGGCTCTCCGAGGAACTATATAAAATACTCAGTAGCGGACATTCGGCCGAGTCTTTTCGCCTGATGAATCGCTACGGTTTGTTCAAGCTTCTTCTGCCGGAGTTTGCACGGAGGTTTGATGGACATGGGGGGAGAAAACTGCGTGAAGGTACATTTTCGAATCTCGAAGACTTGGATGAGGATGTGAGCAAGGCGGAGATTGAGCGAGGAATAATGATTGCGCGCCTCTGTGAGAGGATTGCCGAGGAAGAGGGACTTTTCGAATCAACTTGGAGGGAGCGGAGCTTTGCCGACTTGGTTGAGTATGTGAAGAACCTGATAGTGCCTCTCGTACAGCCCAATCGCGATGTGGAAAATGCTGTCCGTTATATGTTTTTGAATCAGGGGCTCTCTGCGCCTCGAAGGCGAAATCGAAGAAGGAGAGCCGAATGAAAGACATTGCGGTAATCGGAACCGGTTATGTAGGACTTGTTGTAGCCGTGGGACTTGCGGATTTCGGTAACCGCGTTATCGGGGTGGACATTGATGATGCTAAGATAATTATGCTGAATAAAGGCGGATTGCCGTTTTACGAGCCGGGATTAAAGGACTACCTGGAAGCCAATATTGAATCGGGAAGGCTCAGTTTTACCCAAGATATTTCATCGGCAATTGTCAGGTCGACTGTGGTGTTTCTCGCCGTGGGCACACCTCCCAAAAGAGATGGATCGGCCAATCTCAAATACTTGGAATCCTCGGTGGATACAATTGCAAAGTATGCCCGCGCCTATACTCTGGTAGTTACAAAATCTACAGTACCGGTTGGAACGAATCGGGCGCTTGGGGAGCGCATCCGCGCACTGGGTGCGACAGCCGAGATTGAGATGGTATCCAATCCTGAATTTTTACGGGAGGGGAGGGCGATTCAGGATTTTTTTCATCCGGACCGAGTTGTTATCGGCGCGGAGTCGGATCGGGCCAGGAAAACATTGGCTGATATCTATAGTGCCCTGAGGCTTGATGAAGTGCCCTTCGTGTGGTGCGGCTTGGAGACGGCCGAATTGATAAAATATGCCACCAATGCTTTTTTAGCAACGAAGATTGCCTTCATAAACCAGATGGCGAATTTGGCGGATAAGGCGGGGGCGGATATTGCACTCATAGCGAAATCAATGGGCATGGATGGGCGGATAGGGGAAAAATTTCTTCATCCCGGGCCGGGTTTCGGAGGAAGCTGCCTTCCTAAGGATATCCGAGCGCTTGTTTCGGCTGGCAATAATCTCAATGTGGATATGAGTCTAGTGAAGGCGGTTATCGCTGCCAATGAAGAGCAAAAGACCCGCGTGGTTGTGAAACTCAGGGAATTGCTCGGCGCCCAGCTCCGTGGTTTGTCCATCGCGGTATTAGGCCTGGCGTTCAAATCGAACACGGATGATGTTAGGGAGTCACCAGCGCTGCGTGTGGTTGCCGATTTGCTGGAGGGAGGAGCTCTTATCCGTGCTCACGACCCGCGGGCGATGGATAATTTCAGGGCTATTTTCCCCGATATCAGCTATTATGCCTCAGCGCATGGGGCAATAAAAGGCGCCGATGCTGTTCTCGTACTCACCGAATGGAATGAGTATCGCTCCTTGGATTTCAATCTAATGAGCAGGGAAATGAAGGGTAGAGTAATTTTGGATACGCGCAATCTTCTGAATTCGAAGCTCGCTCGTGAGCATGGGCTTGTTTACTGGGATAATGGGCGGATATAGATTCGGCTCGGATTAAGTGGTAGGCGGGATATCCTATTCGACCCTAAACCCTCCTCGGAATTTTGATTATCCTGGCAGGATATTGAGAATCGCTCCTAGAATAAGCAGCGCGGGCTGCTCTAGGCTTTCGTTGCCGGCGCGTTCGGCTCGAGGCCGCCTTGTGGGATACCGTTCTTCGCCTGTGGCAAAAGCAGGGCTTAGCCGGAAATTTCGCGAGCATGGACCGTTCAGCGGCGGAGCGGATGAGTATTCCAAAAAATAGAATAAGCCCGTGTTCTAGCTTTCGGAACCGGATTTATCTTCGGTTTGAACCTCTGGCACTCCAAATTTCTGTGAAATCCAAGACGACTTCGACACCCCCACTACCACGAGATTGAATTCCCCAATCATTATCCCAGTGAATTTCTCTATCCTATCTACCACATACGCTTTGAGCTCGTGGAGGTTTTCAATGGGTCTATTCGCAAATGGGATTCTAACGTTTGCCCGCAGATGATAGACACCTCGCAATTTCCGAATTCTTACCCTCTGAACAAAGAGAGTTCCGTCGAATTCGTCAACGCAATGAGCAATCATTTGGCCGATAGCGTTCTCGCTTATGGCAATTGTTCCCTTATCTCTAGCATTGAAGGTTGGTTGCACAATCGATTTCTCATACACTTTGTGCCTTTTACTTCGCTTCAAGCCAAAACCACGGCTTATTCTCACGAATACCTTTATGGAATTCGAAATCAGATTCGGGTAGTCGCGCTCCACCTCGACGGCGGGTACTGGAATTACGTGTTCACCTCGGTCGTTTCTCGATTTTTGGGCTTTCACCATGTCTGACTTAGAGCTGATTTCCTCAATCTGCAGCACTTCGGAGGGAGGCGGAAGCTCGAGGCGCTCTGAAACCAGCGCTACCATTCTAATCGAGGTGCCCAGAATTAGGACTTTCCTTATTCGCCGTGAGCGTATAATCTTCATTATTTCATCTCGGTGATGGGATTCATCAAATAGGGCCGTGCGAACCGCGCGCATATACGTGGATTCTTTCTTTGCCGATTTTCCGGCAACAATGCTGTTCCCTTGAATCAGAAGTCCATCATCAATGATGTAATCTATGCTGTAGGTTTCTGCCATCAATTTGGCTCTGAAACTCTTACCCGTGCCACTTCTTCCCACTAGCGCAATCACTCTTATTCCACTCACTAAGTGCCGGAGGCGGTCCCTGATTCCCTTTTGGCGTAGGATGGATTTGTAATCTGCGTCCATTGACATTCCCGTAATCATACAAAATACCTCATATTGTATCTGTATCAATGCATTTCCAGCTTTTTTAGCATTTAGGCGGCATAGCAATGCACGGCAGCACACGGGAGATTAGACATTGTCTCCTTTAGCGTTCAGGCGAGTTTGATTAGCTTGACAAGATTCGAATCCTCGAGTAAGAATGCTGAGAGTGTCTACCAGTGACTTTTTTCGCGGCATTAGGCGGGGTGCACTGGGACTTAGGATGCTCCTGTCGGTATCTTTAATCGTGAGTCTGTATTTGGCAATATCTACTTCTGAGAATGAAGATTCTCTTTACTGGCCCAGTTGGTATATTTTGAGGCTCAATCCCGGAGCGGATCTCGAGTGGGTTGAAGAAGCGCTGCGGGATATGGGTGTGGAGGAAGTGATTTCCGAAGCCTCGGCCGATGTTGCGTACATGGCCATACCAGATTTGGAAAGAGCCAGTGTCGCGGAACTTGAGAAATACCTGGTGCCGGGGGATCCGCGGAGAGATCCATATATTTCCAATGTGTCTAGACTCTTCGAATCAAACGGCTCGCCTTTAGTCTACATCCGGGCCAAGCGCGGGCTATTCCATTATAAAACCATTCTTGAGCGGCAAGAAGAGATTCCCGACTGGCATCTGATGGACTGGCGTGGTATCAGAACATTGCTGGATCCACTCATACTCATTGCCATGGCTGTGTTGGCTACACTCTTCGGTAGCGTTCGAGGTAGGCGCCTGGCCCGGTTTATTAGCTCCATACCACTCGCGGTTTTCGTTTTTCTTATCACTCCAAATACCATTATTCCTATTATTCTTGCTTTTTACCTCTCTCCGAATGCGCTGAGAGTCGGAAGCAGGCCATATGCGCATCGGATTATAATCTACTTCGGATATGCGCTCGCGCTTGCTTCCGCCTTCCTTGCCTACGATAAAAAATATCTATCCCTGCTGGCCGTGCTTGTGTCAGAACTTGTCTATTTGGTATTGGCGGGGACGAGTGGGAATCTGGTAACACGGAGAGCTGCAAAAAAAAATGAGAAGCTTTCCATGAGGTTTAGAATGCGCAGAGCTCCAAACCGTGATCATCGGCTCTTCATTCCGGTTCCTCTGTTGCAAAAGCACGAGGCTTCCAAGGCAAGTGATTTTCACGGTACTGTTTTTGGCACCTATAAGATACGTAGTTTGTTTTTGACAGCATTCCTTCTCCTGGTATTCCTAATTCCCGAATCAGCTCCGATAACTCATGACCCACTCCCATACGCGCGAAAGAGTGCAAAGAGTTTCGACGATCCCGAAGCCATGGAGCTACTCGATGAGAATCGGAGTTCTGCGAATCTACCGGATATCTCCCTGCTAATGGCCTCGGTAGCCTACCAAGAAGGATTTCTTTTTGGAGCGATTTTTCGCCTGCCGAGATTGAACGAATCGCTTGTTATGCAGAATTATCTGCAGGTGGGCGATGCGATAGAATCGATGGAAAGCACGGTAGTCGAATACGACCAAACCTGGTATAGGCAGAAACTAAGCACGGAGCTGGAAATCGGAGTTGGAAGACTGTTTGCATCCTTGGGTGGACCCAGCCCAGTTTTAGAGGTAACGAGGCAACCTATTAGAGGGAAGGGCTGGGACGATGCCCTAACGGCGATTCTTTGGGCCATCGCTTTAATTGCCATATTTATCCTTGCACTGATTCCAGTCGATGGTGATGCCCATGTAAGACAAACAACCGGATCGCTTATTGGCGGCGAAAAAGTTCGGGCTGCATGAAACGATATCGAACATTTTCTCGTGGAGGAATTCATCCACCCAATGCTAAACGTGTTATTTCAAAATCTGCTATTAAAAACTGTCTTCTTCCGGAAGTGGCTATTGTACCCTTTTTGCAGCATATAGGAACTCAAGCCAGGCCGATTGTGAGGGTGGATGATAGGGTCTATGAGGGGCAGCTCATCGGCGAACCCTCGAGTCTTATTTCCGCGGCTGTCCACTCTCCCATCACCGGAACCGTCTCGGAATTCAGAAGCATATTCCTTCCAATGGGCGTGAAAACCGATGCGGCGGTGATCGAACGCGATCGAGAGGCTCATCGTTTTTTAGAACAGGGGGAGAACTATGAGTGGCAATCCTTGGGAAAGGAGGACATTCTAGAGGTTTTGAAGCAGGCGGGCGTTGTAGGGCAGGGCGGAGCCACCTTTCCCTCGCATGTTAAATTTTCCATTCCAAAGGGCTATGATTGCGAGGTGTTCCTGGTGAACGCATGCGAATGCGAGCCGTATCTTTCGGCGGATCATCGTTTGATACTCGAATCGACCGAGCAGATAATAGAGGGGATAAAGATAGTTCAGAAGTTGCTAAACCCTAGACGTGCCGTTATAGGAATCGAGGTTAACAAGCAAGATGCGATCGAAGTTTTGACCGCTGCCGGAACTACCCATGGAATCGAGATTGTGCCCCTTAGGGAGAAGTATCCACAGGGCGCCGAAAAGAATCTGATAGAAGCCATATTGGGATACGAGGTGCCCTCGGGAAAGCTTCCCCTAGAGGTTGGAGTTATAAACTCAAATGTTGGAACGCTTTTTTCGGTGTATGAGGCCCTCGTGATGGGCAGGCCGGTAATAGAGAGGGTTCTTACCGTTGCGGGAGGTGCCATTGCTCATCCGGCCAATGTCAGGGCCCGTGTGGGCAGTCCCGTGAGTAATCTGATCGAGGAATGTGGCGGATTTTGCAAGGAGCCGGTGAAATTCGTTATGGGTGGGCCAATGATGGGCTTTGCCTTCGGCGATCTGGATACGCCCGTTCTCAAGGGAACAAGCGGGATGCTGGCTCTTACGAGGGATGAGGTGAATACCTCTGTTACAACTCCGTGCATTTCCTGCGGACGCTGCATCGAAGTTTGTCCGATGGGACTCTCCCCTACTATTATCTTCAAGCAAATCGAGCATGAGCGTTTTGATGAGGCAACAAAGCATGGTTTAGAGGACTGTGTGCTATGCGGCGCGTGTTCCTATGTCTGCCCCGCCCATATACCCTTGGTTTCCGCTTTTAGGGCTGGTCGGGGCCGTAAAAGACGTCTGGCCGCCAGGAGATAGCTTTTGAAAACCCTGCCCCTGATTTCGGCCTCGCCACAGATTCATGCATCCCATTCGACTAGAAGAATGATGGCCTGGGTTCTGATTTCCCTGGCCCCCGCTTTTGCCTGGAGCATATACATATTTGGCTTCAGGGCAGCGGGAGTCGTTGGAATAGCGGTGTTCTCGGCTGTACTAACGGAAGGATTGCTTAATCTTGCCTTTGGCCGACCAAACAGCCTTGGCGACTTGAGCGCTGTGGTAACCGGGGTGTTGATTGGATTCAATATGCCACCTCAGATACCCTTATTCATCCCCGCTGTTGCCTCGGTGTTTGCGATAGCTGTAGTTAAGTGGAGTTTCGGGGGATTGGGCGCTAATTGGATGAATCCCGCGATGGCGGGCAGAGTGTTCGTTTTCTACTCCTGGGGAGCGGAGATGACCAGCTTCACCGCTCCACGCACTCTGATTATTGATTCCGCGAGCGGAGCCACTCCGCTGGAAACAGTGAAGAGCGATTTGCTGGGTTTAGCCATGGGTAATCCGGCGGGCAAGTCCTTCGGTGGACCCATGGAGCTACTGGAAATGTCAGATTTTCCCAGCGCTTATCTCGATTTATGGATTGGCCGCATGGCCGGTTCGCTGGGCGAGGTGTCGGCGCTCTTGCTAGTTCTCGGCGCGGTTGTTCTCACGATTAAGAAGATTCTCAATTGGGAAATTCCATTGGTCTATATTGGCAGTTTTGCCCTTCTAATCTGGCTTTTCGATGGAATTCAATATGGAAACGGCGTTTTTACGGGAGATGTGCTATTTCACCTACTCACGGGGGGCTTGATGCTGGGGGCACTTTACATGGCAACTGATTTGGTAACTACGCCGCTTACAAGGTTGGGGCGGATTATTTTTGGACTTGGCTGTGGTTTCCTCACCTTTGTCATCCGACGTTTCGGCAGTCTTGCGGAGGGTGTCAGTTTGGCAATTATTTTCATGAATATACTAGTTCCCCTTATTGATCGTTTTGTGAAACCAAAGCGCTATGGTGTTTAACTGTGACTGATATCATCGGAAAAGCTTTGAAACTGGGTTTGATAGGGGCGATTGCGGCTCTTTTGCTTGCCGCTTTAAGCAACCTCGCGGAGCCAATCATTGCTTTGCGGCGGGAAGCTGAGATGAAGGCCGTGCTCAACGTTCTTGCCGGCGGCGAGAAAACTGGGATGCCGGAATCAGTATCCGAACCCGGTATTCTCCAACGTTGGCGGATAGCGAATGACAAGGGTTGGATATTGGAAATCGAGGCCCTTGGATATGGCGGACCGATGTTGCTTATAGCCTCCTACAAGAAAGACGGAACAATCATAGCGGTTCGCTTGCTGGATAATAAGGAAACCGTCGGATTTGGGAAAAGGGCCGAAGATCCCGCGTATATGGAAATCTTCACCGGCTTTGGCGGTAGGAATCCTATTCCGCGGAACGAGGCTGAATTCGGCGACGGAGCGGATTTTGTTTCCGGTGCAACAATCACTTTTAATGGGATAGTGATGGCACTTGAAAAAGGATCCGAATCCGTGAAAGAGTGGAGCAATCAGAGATGACAAGATTGTTTAAGGGGCTGCTCAAAGAAAACCCAATCTTTGTTCTAGCGCTTGGACTTTGCCCGGCCTTGGCTGTCTCCACCACGGTAAGTAACGCGATTGGAATGAGCGCGGCTACGCTTGTGGTGCTTATGGGTTCCAATGCTGTGATTAGTCTTTTTCGCAGGCAGATACCATACGATATACATATACCGGCCTATATCGTTATTATTGCAACTCTAGTTACTGCTGTTGATATCGTATTGCAGGCATATTCCCCGACTCTCTCGGAATCCTTGGGCATTTTCATTCCATTGATTGTTGTCAATTGCATTATACTGGGTAGAGCTGAGGCCTTCGCCGGCAAGAATAAGCTTGGCGCATCACTCCTGGATGCGGTTTCCATGGGTTTCGGGTTTACAGTTGGGCTCGTAACCATTGCCTTCATCAGGGAGATATTGGGCTCGGGAACAATAACCATCATTCCGAATAGGAGTCTCATCCGAATTCCCGTGTTGGCTGATAATCCCGCTCTGGTATTCTCTCTTCCCGCGGGAGCCTTGATTGTGATGGGATTCCTTCAGGGATTCTTTCGCTGGCTGGGGAAAGTGAGAAAAAGATGACCTATGTGGGTATCTTAATAACCTATACCTTCGTTAGCAATCTGGTGCTCTCGCAGTTCTTGGGGCTCTGTCCGTTCATAGGAGTGTCAAAGAATTCCGGAAGCGCGATCGGCATGGGCCTTGCTGTTACCTTTGTTATGAGTCTTGCCACTCTTATAAGCTGGGCGCTCGAACATTTCATCCTGGTGCCCCTGAATATCGAGTTTCTTCAAACCGTTACCTTTATTTTGGTGATTGCATCGCTGGTTCAGCTCGTGGAAATGGCGGTGCGGAAGTATTCCCCCCCGCTTTACCAGGCCCTGGGTATTTATCTGCCCCTAATAACTACCAATTGTGGGGTTCTGGGCATTGCACTGATCAGCGTAAACAGGGATTTCAATGCTGTGGAAAGCTTCTTGGCGGGATTCTCCGCCGGTATGGGGTTTTTAATGGCACTGCTGTTTATGTCGGGTATCAGAGAGCGATTGGACACTGAGAAGGTGCCAAAATATCTTAGAGGTGCCCCCATAGCCTTCATTTCGGGCGGATTGATGGCTCTGGCATTTATGGCCTTCGATTCAGCGTTACTCACGAATCTGCTGAGGACCAACTAGCTGATGGAGAGTCTACTGCGAATAATTTACGCCTTTGCAGCCACCTCTTCATTTTCCATTCTTCTTGGCGCGGGTCTTGCCATTGCTTCGCGCAAACTCAAGGTGAGGAGCGACGAGAAGGTAGAATCCCTCATCTCGGTATTGCCCGGTTTGAACTGTGGCGTGTGTGGCTACGCGGGCTGTGAGTCTTATGCCAAGGCCATGGCCTTGGAGACAGAATCCGACATTGCTAAATGCAGTCCCGGGGGTTCTGATACACGGGGCTTGCTTGCAAAACTGCTGGGCATCGAAGTTGGCGAAGTCTCTACGCGAATGGTAGCTAGATTAGCCTGCCTCGGGGATAGTAGGGTTGCAGGGAAGGAATTCAATTATCTTGGTTATTTCGATTGTGAATCCGCATACAGCCAGTTTCATGGGGATAAGGGATGCAAATACGGCTGCCTTGGCCTGGGCTCCTGCGTGAAATCTTGCCCGGTTGATGCGATTAGCTACACGGGAACGGGCCTTGTTAGGGTAAATGCCGAACTCTGCATAGGCTGCGAAATATGCGTTGCAGTCTGCCCAACCGCTGTTATGACCATGATACCGGAAAACGCGAGGTGGTTTGTAGCCTGCAAATCCAAGGATCCGCCTAAGCTCACAAAAAATCTCTGCCGGGTTGGGTGTATCGGATGTCGGATTTGTGAGCGGAAATTTCCAAACTCAGGTTTTGTTGTATCCGACAATCTTTCCATGTTGATATATAATGATGATGCCAACGAGGAGGAACAAAGGGCTGCATCGACTGCCTGTCCTCCTAAGTGCATAATCAATATATCCTAAGGATATAGCAAATCAAGTAAGCAGCGTTCGTGTATGGGGGGCTGTTGCGTAGTCGATGAGCAAGGTTAAATTGATTTTTGGAACCCGCAATGCCATCCCCTCCGGGGAAACCGATCTCCATTTCGAAGATGCCTATCAAAAGGCCTTAAAGCCTTTCATAACTGCGGTTTATAACCATCCTGAGATACTTTCAACCCTTTATTATACAGGATCCCTGCTTGAATGGTTGGAGAAAAAGCATCCGGAATTTCATATGGTTCTAGGTGAGCTTGTAACCCGCAAAAAAGTTGAAATTCTCAGCGGCGGATACTGGGAACCCATGCTCCCTCTAATCCCAACCCCCGATAAGGTGGGGCAAATAGAGGTGATGACAAACTATCTGCGAAAAAAATTCGGCAAGCGTTCGCGTGGCGGATGGATTCCGGGACAATTCTGGGAAATGCATCTGGCATCCTCTCTACATGCCAGCGGCATGGATTATGTCTTCTTAAGTGAACGAGCCTTTCCAGAGATTCCGGGATTTTGCCCGAACGCACCGGTAATTGCCGAGAATCAAGGTAAAACACTTCTTGTCTTTCCTATTATGGAATCTTTGACGGATCAGTTCCTGGGAGTTCCGCCTGAACGCATTTTGGATAGCCTCGAGAATCTGGAAACAGGGAGGAGCAGGGAAGCGGTGGCAACACTTATTCTCGATGGACTGACACTTGGAGCTGATGGACCGCGCACAATCTGCTATGAGCAGAAATGGCTTGAACGCTTTTTCGATGCCGTGGCTGGGGCGAGAGACTGGCTTGAATGCGTGCATCCGGGACGCTATCTAAGAAATACCGATTTGCCTAGAGGGAAGGTGTATATTCCCGCACCAACTTATGATGACTTAATGCACTGGTCGCGAGGAAATCAGTCTAATCCAAACAACCCGAATTCTGCCAATATATCGGAAACACTCAATGAGGAGGCGGGCAGATCTCCTCGAGACAGACCAAAGGCATCCTATCGTGATTTCCTTGCAATATATCGCGAAAGTGAACTCCTATACTCAAAGATGATGCATGTCGAGGTTTTGTCGAATCAGCTGAGAGGCGACAAATACAGGAAGCGAAACGCAAAGGAGGAACTCTGGCGGGGTCAGGAGCATTATGCATATTGGCACGGTCCCAGCGGAGGAATTTACAACAGTAGGCTTCGACACAGCACATACAGCGCTCTTATCGAGGCGGAGAAAGCCACTCGCGAGAAGGGTATTTTTAAGGCCGCGCTCACCTCGCTTGACTTCGATATGGATGGCCATAAGGAGTATCTCTATAACGGTCTGAACTTCAATGCTTATATCCATCCGATAGGCGGTGCCCTTTTTGAGCTGGACTATCTGCCCGTATCCCGGAATTATCTAGCCACGTTTTCGAGGTACCGGGAGAGTTATCATTCTCGGGAGACGGTGAAACGAGGCTATGATTCCTATCCGAGACATGCATTCCTCGATCATATATTGGATCCCAGCGTGAAGCTCGCTGATTTCGAACGAGGCTCTTATCACAGGCTGGGTGAATTCCCCTGCAAGCGATATCGGATATTGGATTTGGAGAGAGAACCACCCAAGGTTTCTCTTGCCTGCAGCACTGCGCTGAATGGGAAAGAAGGAGCACTCGATATATACAAAACCTTTTTGTTTCGGCGAGGTTTGCTTGCGGTAGATTATAATCTTAAAAATCTAAGCCAAGGCAAATTAACCTTTCTCTGGGGAAGCGAGATAAATCTGGCCCTGGCCGAGAATGCGGAAATGAGATCGGTGTTTTTAAATGCTAATGAAGCAGCCGCCGATGGAGTTCAAGAGAGGGGGAGTGACAAAGGAGTGAACTCATGGACCGTGCTAGACAGGGCTCGGGGTGTACTGATCAATTTCCAACTGTCGGAAACCGCTGAGTTATGGAAATCTCCTTTTTTTGCGGATTATCGCGTGGGCAGCGAACTTAGAAGAAATTATCAATCGAATTTCTTCATGCCACGCTGGTTAATCACTTTGGAGCCCGAAGCGGCGAAAAGTCTCAGGATTACAATGAAGATTAGTCGCCACAGGAGCCGCTAAGTCCGATTAGGCTGCTGATTCTGGGTTATACAGGCTAAATTGGCTGCAACTCGTGGGAGGTAAGGTGCGTCATGGGCAAAGTAAGATCTGGAATCGAATTATATGAGATTGCGTCTTCATCTGCAGCTTCGAAAACTGGAAAGGGAGCAAGAAAACGCGAAAGGCATCGAGTTAGTTCGAGAGAAGGGAAGAGACTTTCCGAGAAATCTGAAAAAGAGATTCGAATCGAGACTGGAAATGAGCCCACTGAGGGCTTGCTTAAGCTGGCTGGAATTGGGGGAAAAGGAAAGGCCGCGCGTCTGATGCTGCTGCTGGGGATAGATGAGGCCGCGCGGATTATGGCCAAACTGAAGCCTGATGAGGCAGAGAAAATAGCGCGAGAGATAAGTTCCATCCGGCACATGGACTCTGTTGAAGCTCGGAGCCTTCTTGATGATTTTTGCGAAACCTTCGCTGATGTCAAGGCACGGAGGGTGAGAGGCGGAGTAGATACAGCGAGGGAAATACTGGCGACAGCCTTCGGTAAAGAGGATGCGGAGAAAATTATTCTGAAATCTGTGCCGGGGGCGGTTCCCAAACGATTCGCATTCCTGAACGAACTTTCCTTCTCGCAGTTGACAAGTCTTCTGCGAAAGGAAAGCCCTACAACCTTGGCCTTTATATTGGCCTATCTCGAGCCTGTCAAAGCTTCCAGCTTCTTGAAGGCCCTGCCCAAGGCTAAACTCCTTCAGGTTGTGCTTAAAATGGCCCGGACTCGAGAAGTGTCAATGGAACTTGTGAATACAGTCGAAACAACCTTACAGGAGAAGCTCCGACATATTGGAAAGGATGAAGGCGATGAGCTCGACGGAAGATTCATTCTCGCCGATATCCTGCGGCACATGGATATTTCGGATGAACGTCGCCTACTCGATAGTCTAGAGGGTACCGATGTCGCGCTTGCAGACCAAGTTAAGGAAAAGCTCTACACCATGGATAGCGTTATTCATATGCGGGATAAGGATCTCCAAGATATCTTAGCCGGAATGGAGGAACGGGAGATAGCTCTCCTTTTAAGGGGTCAGGCCGGGGAAATCAAGGATCGTATCAATCTATCTCTGCCCCAGCGCCGGCTTCTGATGGTTGAAGATGAATCAGATATCATGGGCGCGGTTAAGCGATCGGAGGCGGATGCCGCGGTTAGGAGATTTCTTGAGAGGCTTCGCAAAGGTGAAGAGGAGGGAATTTTTTCGATAATCCGTGAAGAATCCGATCTAATCGAATAATCATCGATTCTCCCTTATCCTCACGCCGTGTGCGCTTGATTCATACCTTGAATAGTACTCTGCAGATGGATACGATGAGCGCATGCAGGCTCATGAATTGAAGCGCAAATTCTTAGACTTTTTTGCTGCTCGCGGTCACTCGGAAATATCCGGGAAGTCTCTCATCCCCGAGAATGATCCCACGGTATTGTTCACCACCGCCGGAATGCATCCACTTGTTCCCTATTTGTTAGGTGAAGCACATCCCTCCGGTTCGCGGCTTGCAAATGTGCAGAAATGCGTTAGAACGGGCGACATCGAATCTGTTGGCGATTCCTCGCATCTGACTTTTTTTGAAATGCTGGGAAACTGGTCGATTAGGGACTATTTCAAGAAAGAAGTTATCGCTTGGAGTTATGAATTCCTTATAGGCAGGCAATTCCTTAACCTGGATAAGAACCTTATTTACGTAACCGTTTTTGAGGGCGATGACGGTGCTCCCTTTGACCGGGAATCCTATGATGTCTGGCTTTCGCTTGCAGTGCCGGAGGAACATATCTTCAAGCTGCCGAGAAAGGATAATTGGTGGGGGCCGACAGGTAGGGTGGGACCCTGTGGACCGGATTCTGAGATGTTCTACGATACGGGTGTGGAGAGATGTGGATCGGATTGCCGGCCCGGATGCTCCTGTGGTAAGTATTTCGAGCTTTGGAACGATGTGTTTATTGAATACAACAAGCAGTCGGATGGTTCTTACGAAGCCTTGAAAACACCATGTGTGGACACTGGCATGGGTGTCGAGCGAACGATAAGTATGCTTCAGGGGAAGAAAACGGTCTACGAAACCGAATTATTCACTGAAATCATCAACTCGATTGGAAGCATCTCAGGGAAGCAATACGGAGATGATGATTCTAGCACTAGGTCTTTTCGGATTATCTCAGACCACGTGAAAACCGCAACTATGATTCTCGGCGACGACAATGCGATTAGGCCCTCTAATCTCGGGCGGGGTTATATCTTGCGCCGCCTTATCAGACGATGCGTGCGCCATGGACTCAAGATTGGTATTGATTCCAATTTTTTGGCTCAAGTTGCGGATTCTGTTATTCGAACATATGAAAACACTTATGCCGAGCTGAGGCTGAGGGGGGATTTCATACAATCCGAGCTTAATCTGGAGGAGACACAGTTTCGCAAAACTCTCAAGAGGGGCAACAGAGAATTCTACAGGGTGCTTGCTAATCTAAACAAGAGCAACAAGAGGCTCATACCAGGGCAGGTGGCCTTTCATCTGTATGACACCTATGGTTTTCCAATCGAATTGACGCGGGAATTGGCCGAGGAAAACGATATTGCGGTGGATAGGGCAGGCTTTGATGAGGCGTATAGTAAGCATCAGGAAATCTCTAAGAAAGGCGCTGATAAGACATTCAAGGGCGGACTTGTCGATGATTCACTGATGTCGATCCGTTATCACACCGCAACGCATCTACTTCATGAGGCCCTGCGAAGAGTACTTGGAGAGCACGTTGCTCAGAAGGGATCGAATATCACGGCCAGCCGATTGAGATTTGATTTTGCTCATCCACGTCCCATGACGGAGGAAGAAAAGAAATCGGTAGAAAGAATAATAAATGACAAAATTGCCGAAGACCTTCCCGTGTCGGTTCAAACCATGACAATAGAGCAGGCTAAGAGTATCGATGCGAGGGCTCTTTTTGAGGGGAAATACGGTGAGCAGGTAAAAGTATATAGCATCGGTGATTTCTCCATCGAGATATGTGGCGGACCGCACGTGGAATCAACAGGAGATATTGGCCTGTTCAAAATAGTCAAGGAACAGTCTATTTCGAGGGGTATAAGGCGCGTTCGCGCGGTGTTGAGCTAGATGCAGTCCACGATTTCTTCCGCGACATCCGAGGCAAGTCGGAAATCAGTGCCGCTCGTCTGGCGAGGCGGGAATCTCGTCGTGTATCCAGTCCTGTATCACATGAGCCATTTTTTTGATTAAGTAATCCACCCGTTCCGGAGCCGGAGCCAGGGTATAAAGCCGGTAGGCTTCCCAGTAGTTCGCATCCTTATAGCACCTGTCCCCCGCGCGAATAATGCCGTCGGTATATCCGCAGGTTAGGAATATCCTTTTTGCGGTGTCTATATCACCGCTATTGAAGAATTCGTTCCCCTTTCGAATCAGAGCTGCCTTGCGTGCAGAGTCAATCTCCGTTCTCTTCGGCGCCGCAACCTTCAGAAAGCCTTCCTTTGGAAACTGCATGTCAGAGCACTCCCTTCGTTGACATTCCAGCTGCGCCGCCACCCTGATTCGGCTTATAAGCCTCTCCGATAGCGCATCCCACCGCCTTGAAAAGCGCTTCGGCTGCATGGTGTCCATTCTTGAAGTATCGAACCGATAGGTGGAGATTCATCTTTCCTCCGGTCGTCATTCCCCAAAAAAACTCTCGTAGAAGGGAGAGATCAAAGCTTCCAGCTCTCTGCTGCGCCCAATTGACGTTCCAGCAGAGGTAGGGCCTACCCCCCGCATCCACAACCGCCTCGCTCAACGCATCATCCATGGGAATGAGCGCGCTGCCGTAACGCTTAATACCATCGGATTTCAACCTGGCCTGCTCGAATGCCGATCCGATAACCAAACCAGTATCCTCAACCAGATGATGGGGATCCACATCGATATCACCAGAGGCGTCTAGGTTGAGGCTAAATCCGCCGTGAAAGGTCATCGCGGTTAGCATATGGTTGAAAAAGCCCATTCCCGTCTCTATGTTCGATTTACCCGACTTCTCCATATCCAGAATTGCTCTAACATCGGTTTCCCTGCTTACCCTGTGAAGCTCAATCATCCCTTCCCTCCATCACAATATCGGTAAGCTCGCCAATTTCACGATAGTGGAGTTTGAAATATGCCGGATTGGCGATGAGCCGCACCTTGAGTTCCGCGAGTTCACCCAATATCTCAAGGTTATTTGCCCTGAGAGTTTCGCCGGTTTCAACCAAATCGGTAATGTATTGCGCCAAGCCCAAAGAGGGTGCCAATTCAACGCTGCCCCCGAGTTTTATTATTTTCACCGGTATTCCCCGGCGATGAAACCAGTCCCGGGTAAGACGAACATAGCTTGTAGCTACATTGACAACGGATACGCCATGCTCCTCCACTGCCGGTGAGCCCTTTGGCGCCGCGATACAAAGGCTCATCTTGCCCATGGGCAGGGTTGAAAGCCTTACGAACGAGTGTCCGGATTCGACTATGGTATCATCGCCCGCAACGCCAAGACCGGTTATCCCGTGATAAACGTAAGTAGGCAAGTCGCTGTTCTTTACCCTATAGAATTCCAGTTTACCATTCTTATCTAAGGCCGAGAGCCTGCGCGAGCCAAATTCGACCCGAATACCCCTAGTGGAAAAATAATCCATAAGCGGTTCGAAAAGGCGACCGTTCGGAATTGCGATCGTAAGAGGCTTAGCCACCGGCTCCACTGCCATTCAGTATTACGCGTTCACCATTTATTCGCCGTCTCCTCGCGTCCCGGTACCGGGCGGCGAAGGTGGTACCGCGCGCGAGAACCATGGGTGCCTCAGTTTCCCCCGCGTAATTGCTCAAGGATTCAATCTTGCGCATCATCATACTGAATCCCGCGGCGGCGGCGCTGTTGCCGAATGAACCAAGTAGCTTGTCGTACCTACCTCCGGAAGCGATAGCCGCATTTGCTCCCTCGGCATAAACCATAACCGTAAATCCGGAATAATAGGATTGACCTCCTGTCACCGACAAATCTATCCTAATATTTTCGCTCGAATCTAGTTCTATCAGATTTCCGGCCAGCGAAGCTAAATAATCGAGCGCCTCTGCCACCCCATCATTTTTTGAATCTCCAAGACTTGTTGCCAGATTAGGAGCGCACTCCACGAATTCCTCTGCTCCCCCAAGGAACATAAGCAGCTCAACACGCTGATGCGAGGAGTTCAAACCCGCTTTCCTAAATAGTTTTTCCAGTTCCCGTCTTTCCCTAATCTCCAAGAGTTCTCTTGCTCGAATCGGGTTCACTCTCGTGTCCAGAATCGCGTCGAGGAGCGCGCGGGAACCAATGTGCATTCGCCAATTCCGGAGACGCATGGCTCCGAGTAAGTCATGCAGCAGCATCAAAATTTCCAAATCGCCATTCAATCCGCTCAAGCCGATAAGTTCGGCACCCGTTTGGAATAATTCGTCGCTCGCGATATCCTCTTCCTCTTGATGGCGAATAACACTGTCGGCGTAGTAAACCCGCCGGGGCAGAGTTTCTCGCGAAAGCCCCATCTGCTTTGCCAAAAATAAAGTGACATCCGAGCGCAGCATCAGGAGTTTTCCGCCTCTATCCGGAAACCGATAGCTGTACTCCTCCTGCCTATGACTGAGCAGCGGTCTGTAAGTTTCGAAGTAGTCTATAACCGGAGTAAGCGCGGGCCAATAGCCCCAAGAAACGAAATGATCCTCAGCCAGTCGCAGTAAGTGTCTATGTCGATGAGCTTCCTCAAAGAGGAGACTCATCGTTCCCCCAGGGGTTCTGAGTCGCTCCCCGTAGTTTCTGTCCATGCTGGGCATTATGTCCTCCCTCAGAAGGGGAGTCTAGCGACTTCGGGCCCGCACCCATGCCAGCAGGCCATCCGCAATCATCAACGCATCCTGCTCGCGCAAATTGGACGATCTTAAGGCCCAGGCGCTACTGGGATAGCTTACATTTCGTACTTCCACAAGAGCCGCGGCATCTGCCGGATTGTTCCGCAGTACTTTCAGGTTTTGGCGTCTGATAAACGAATTTGCTCCCAAATGCGACGATAACGCGGTGGCAAGATTCATGGAATTCTCGAGTTCCTCCTCGTTTTCCCCGTCGTAGAAAACCGCCCTGCCAATGGGTAAATCCGGGGAATTGTCCGAGTGAATGCTAACGAATACTGTACCCCTTCGCTTATTCCGCGCGGCAGTTCCCGCGATTGCCCTGGAAGCAATAGCCTTTCGCATGTCCAGGCCTTCGATAGTTCCAACAGGCCTCCAGCTTTCCCGTGCATTATGGGATTCATCGTTGTATACTTCATTTTTCAAATTCACAAAGGTTTGGCGCGCATTGACTCCATCTCTGATGTGATGATCGGGCGAGAGCACCGTCAAGAATACCGAAGCGCCATGTAAAAGAAGAATTCGGCAAAGTCGCATAGAAATATCGTAGACGTATTCGTCTTCGGTAATCACAAGCGGATTCCCGTTACCATCCGCAACAGAAACAATCGCGCCGGGATCCAAGCCACCGTGTCCTGGATCGATAACAATGTGCCAACCCTTTAGCTTATTGCTTCTAGTTTTCATTGCGCCGATTTGGCTCTTGAATTCTTCCAGCACCTGCTTGGCTCTGCGATAGTCTGTTAGGGTGGAGGCGTTCGATTCTTCCCAGTAGCTAACATCCGGCTGATCTGAAATTTTGGGAGTAGTAAAGAAATACTCTCCCTTATTCTGCAACGTGGTTGGATTGGAATCTCTCTCTTCTTCCTTCGGCGTCCTAATGGCCGCTAAGACAGTTTCGTTGTTTGCCTTGTCCGAGTTGATGCTACCTAGTCCTGGGAACAGCGTCAGTACATCGCCCAGGCGAACCATATCATTCTCCAGAGAATTCCACAGCTTCAAATCGGCCACCGATAAACCAAAGCGTTTTGCAATTAACCAGAGCGATTCCCCCTTTTGTATGCGATATGTTTCCGGCCTATCAGCCTTGATAAGCAAAATCTGCCCCGGGTAGATTACGTCGTTATCAAGCTCATTGTATGCCTTGAGCTGCTCGACGGACAGATTGTAGCGCCGTGCGATCGCAAGTAAACTATCGCCTATAGCTACCCTGTATTTATTGGACTGCAACGAGGGGGGAATACTGATCTTCTGCCCAATTTTGATTTCATCGGATTTCAAATTGTTAATCCGTCGCAGCTCCTCCACCCTTACACCAAATTCCAGTGCAATTCCAGAAAGTGTGTCCCCCGGCACCACGTAGAAAGATTCGATTCCATCAACTGGAATTATAAGTTTTTTCCCAGGGTATATATTTTCGTTTTTCAAGTTATTAGCGCGCATAATCCAGTTCAGTGGAACCTTATAACGAACCGAAAGCCCATATAGCGTATCCGATTGAACAACCGTGTGGGTTAAAGCAAAGCTGATGAAATTTATGCGGAGCGCCAATACTACAAGCGGCAAGGCGCGGCATCTAAGCAAACGCGACACCAGATCCTCCATGGGTATCGCTTTGAATATCGAATTATAGAGAGGAGCTGCTGAGAAAAACCTGGCTAATTGTCCCTGGTATAAAAGGCCAGTCGGGATTGTCCGTAGCCTCGGATGTTCTGGAGTCTAAGATTATCCGTGCTATCCGGCAGCCTATTCACGGATGGATAATGAAGTATCAGAGTCCCTCCCGGTGTGGGCTGCCCGGCCCTGTCTGCGAGAACTAAGAGTTTTTCCTTATTGTTCATTGCAAAAGGCGGATCGATACATACTACATCGTAGCGCGGAATGCCCCTGCGCAAAACACGTTCAACAGGCATGATTCTTAACTCGACTTCATCGAGATTAGTCTCATCCTCTTCCGCGATCCTTAAATTCTCTAGAATAATTCTTTTCTTCCTCCCGTCCCTCTCGATTAGAAGGGCCATTCTCGCTCCTCTACTGAGCGCTTCTAGGGTCATTATTCCCGAGCCGGCAAAGAGATCCAAGAAGCGAATACCGTGCAAATCTCCTAGTGCCGCAAACATCGATTCACGCATTCTATCCATCGCTGGGCGAATAGGTCCCGGAGGGCATGAAACGATACGACCAGCCAAACGGCCCCCTGTTATCCTCAAAAAACGATTAGCATGTGGCAATGAGATTCTCGTCGAAGGGCGGACAGATTTCAAAGAGCCTGTGCAGATTTTCCAGGTTCTTCTCGAGAAGACTTGATTCTGAGGTTACAATTTCCCTCACTTTGGCTCTAGCTTGCAGTAATACCTGCAAATCCCTAACGGGATCGGAGATGCTCATCTTCAAAAATCCCGATTGCCTGATGCCTACCATGTCTCCGGGTCCTCTCATTTTCAAATCTTCCTCAGCAAGCTCAAAACCGTCTCGTGTTTCCTTCATAGTCATTAGGCGTCTCTTGCCCTCATCGGTAAGCGGTTCTGAATAAACCAAGAAGCAATAGGATTTCCTATTTCCGCGGCCCACCCGTCCACGCAGTTGATGCAGAGCGGAGAGCCCAAAGAGCTCAGCGTGTTCAATAATGATACAGGTAGCCTCGGGAACATCCACACCCACTTCCACCACACTGGTGGCTATTAGAAGTTTATAGGCTCCGGAGCGGAAATTCGACATGATTTTGCGCTTTTCTTCCTCATCGATACGCGAGTGTATCAAGGCTGCCCGATGCTCGGGGAAAACTTCCTTTGATAGTTTTAGAAACATGTTCCGGGTATCTTTTAAGGAATTTTTTTTCGACTCCTCGATAAGCGGATAGATGAAATAGGCTCTGAAACCGGCATCTAACTCCCGGCGAACAAAATCGTAAACCCTACCTTCGTTCCCCATGCGCGCAAGGTGAGTTTCTACTGGAATTCTGCCCCGTGGCATACTTCGAATAGAGGATATATCCATGTCGCCAAAGGCAGTCATAGCTAAGGTTCGAGGTATTGGAGTTGCCGAAAGCACTAGAAGATTCACTGAATCCCCCTTTTCGCTCAGCAGGCGTCGCTGTTCCACCCCAAAACGATGCTGCTCATCGATAATGGCAAGTCCAAGCTTCAAGAAATTTACATCGGAGCTGAAGAGGGCATGGGTTCCAATGCAGAGGTCGATATCGCCGGCGGCAAGCGCCGAGCGGATTGAGGCGCGGGATGTACCGCTTACATCGCTGCTGATAAACACCACCCTCACACCCAGGGGCTTCAGAAGTTTGGCGGCATTATCCGCATGCTGCCTGGCCAGGAGTTCCGTGGGAGCCATGAAGGCAACCTGCCTACCCGTGCCTATTATGCCAAGCGCCGCGATAAAGGCCACCAGGGTTTTACCGGAACCCACCTCGCCCTGTAGAAGTCGATTCATTCGACGCCCGTTGCTGAGGTCTCTTCTGATATCCTCGATCGAGGCGATCTGATCGGGAGTTAGCTCAAAGTCCAAGTCGCTTTTCAAGACATCCACCAACCTATCCGACCAGAGATTGGGTGTCCCCCTGCCGCTCCGCCTAGTTTTCAGGACCCTGCGCGCAACGCTCACCTGTAATAGAAATAGTTCTTCAAAGATTAAGGCCCTGCGCGCTATCTCATGTTTCGAGGAGTTCTCGGGAAAGTGAATATCTCGCAGACACTGTTCTTTGTGCGGGAATTGCATCTCCCTTCGGATAGAATCCGGCAGTTCATCTCGAATTCCCTTCCCGTAGCCATCGAGGGTAGAGCGAATCGAGTTTCTAAGGAGCGATTGGCTAAGCTTTCCACTGAGGGTATATATCGGAAGTATCTTTCCGAATTCCTTCGAGAATCCGTTCTCGAGATAGTCCTCAAAAGCGAATGTTCCACTTTGCAAGTCGCCATATCGGTTGCGATCAAAGGGGCCTGTTAGCCATATTCTCTTACCGGGCTTCAATTTGGATGCTAGGAAATTCCGCCCGTAGCATAGCAGCGATGCGATGTCCGTATCGTCGCTCACCGTCACTTTTAGCACCCTGCCGCGTTTCCAAAGTACATAGTCCTGCTTTTGAACCGTGGCAATCGTTACAGCCGGTTTTTTCAACGACGAATTCACAAGAGGAACGGGATTTCTCCTATCCTCGTATCGTATAGGGTAATGCTTAATCAGGCCCGCGATATTGAGTATCCCCAGCGCGGCAAGACTCTTTGCCGCGCTGGGTCCGATTCCGGTTATATTGCTTACTGGATAGACTAGTTCTCCGAGAAACACGTGGGCAACTTATTGTCTACCTAAATTCATTGAGTTTTATTCTCAAATACTGCAGCAATTCATCAAGACCCCATTCGATAAAAAATCTCAGCGCTATCAGTGCTGCCGCGAAAATGCCGAGGGCAAGAGGATACGTTAGGGCCTTGTGGGTGAATACGCCAAGAAATCTCGAAACAATGGGGAAGAGGAGTCTGTCGATTCTATCCAACCACTCTGGTCGATGACCCTTCGTTGCGAACAGCATAATCAAGCGAAATAGCGCTAGGACTGCGAAGAGCATGAGAAGGAATGCCATCAGCCCCCAAACCCTTTCAATAATCCAGAAAACCAAATCGTACCAAGTTGGAAAGGCACCCATGGAAAGGTTCTGAGTTAGAAACAAAATCAGTCCAAGCAGCATCAGCCCGAGTATTGGGGAGAAATCCAGCATGCCGAATCGCAGCCAACCGATGCCTCTGAAATGCCGCATATACGGTTCGGTAAGTTTGTGGATGAACGATTTGAATTCTCTTATTGCGGGCGAGCGCACCCAACTTAGAATGATGTCAAGGATGATAATCAGGTAGTATATCATCAGTAAGCCGCTGATAATGCGGGCGGTCAATTGGAAATAATTCATCTCTACTAGGGTGTCTCCTTCCAGACCGTGGCGACAGAATGGTTTTTTTTGATGCTATCCATATCCACGTCGTCCACGGAAAAACTGAGCTTATCCGATGCCTTAATCACCGATTTTGTGCCGTTTTCCGTAACATGAAGATAAAGCTGCCCAGTGCCGCTTCTGCCTTGAAAGAGGGATCGGAGGGCTATGAGTTCTTCCTCGGTGTATGGCGCATCCACCAGCTCAATATGAACCCTAAAAGCTACAGTCTCGGCCTCTTTCCGCTCTTCATTTGTCCATTTTTTGTCGTTCATTAGCGCTGGGTCCTCACGCCGCCACTCCTTGTCCAGTGTTCCCGGTTCTAGGATTTCGTCAACCCTAAGCTGTGGATTATCGCGATTTAGATCTATTTTGCCTCTAATGAGCACAATGTCTTCTTCAATTAGCAGATGACCGAATTTCCTGTAGACCTCGCTGAAAACAGCCAATTCCACAGTTCCATTCAAGTCTTCGAGAATTGCGAAGGCTATGTTGTCGCCCCTATGTGTGGAAAGAGTGCGAACATCCTTTAGAATACCAAGGATGCTGTAGATTTTTTTGCTCGTGAGAAGCTCTATTTCTCGAGTGTTCAGATTAGTTAACTTTTCCCATAGCGGGCGATAGGAATCTAGCGGGTGACCAGATACATAAAATCCGAGGTGCTCCTTTTCAAGGCGCAGCAGACGACTCTTAGTCCACCCTTCGATTTCTTCCCATCGAGCTTCGACAGCAGTTTCCGCTTCGGTAAATAACGATATCTGACCGCTTGCCTCGTCGTCCCTTCTTCTCGATGCAGCTTCGAGAGCTCGATCGAGATTATGGAGAAGGGTAGCTCGATTTCTCTGTTCAATTCTGTCGAAGAGTCCTACTTGAATACTGATTTCCAATACCTTTCTGTTGAGCGATTTCAAATCAACCTTGTCGAGAAAGTCCGGGAAACTCGTGAATTTTCCCTTGAGTCCACGTGCTTCCGTTATAGCATCGGCCGCGCCCTGTCCCATCCCCCTTATTCCCATCAGTCCGTAAATGATACGGCCCCTGTTCACGGTGAAGCATCTTTCGGAAAGATTGATTTCGGGTGGAAGGATTTTCACACCCTCATTTTTTGCATAAGCGAGGTAGTCCCTCAGAGTATCGGTGGAATCTATCTCGTTAGTCAGATTGGCAGCCCAGAATTCGGCAGGATGGTTAGCCTTGCAGAAAGCCGTTTTATAGGCGATTACCGAATAGGCGGCCGCGTGCGATTTGTTAAAACCGTAGCCCGCGAAGGGTTTAAGCATCTCATAGATATCCTTGGCGAGTTTGGAATCGTAGCCCCTTTTTTTCGCCCCCTCTATAAATTCGAGTTCCATTCTAGCCATTTCCTGTTCTTTCTTTTTTCCCATGGCCTGGCGAAGGATATCAGCCTTGCCCAGACTGAAGCCGCCAACCATCTGAGCCACCTTCATCACCTGTTCCTGGTATATAATCACTCCGTAGGTTGGTTGGAGAATTCCCTTCAGATCCGGATGGGGGTATTGAATCTCTCTCCGATTATGCTTGGACTCGACATACTTGGTTATGTACTGCATTGGTCCTGGTCGGTAGAGGGCATTTAGAGCGATAAGCTCCTCGATGTTAACCGGTTTTGCCTCTTTTAGAATCCTTTGCATTCCCTGGCTCTCAAACTGGAAAACAGCCTCGCTCCTACCTTCTCCCAGCATTTCAAAAGTGGCTGCGTCATCCTCGGGAATTATATCGATATCGAACTTGGGATTCGGTTTTCTAATCAATGCCTCGCAGTTCTTGAGTAGCGTGAGGGTTTTGAGACCCAAAAAATCCATCTTCACCAGGCCACAGGTCTCGATTGCATCCATGGTGTAGGCGGTAATCACATCTCCGGTTTTTTGGTCTTTGATCAGAGGCACGTAGTCTGTTAGGGGACCGCGGCCTATTACCTTGCCGCAGGCGTGCGTTGAGACATGCCGGTTCATTCCCTCAAGAATCCTCGCCACGTCAAAAAGTTCCCTGTATATAGCTCCCTTCTCATGGAATTCCATGAGTCTGGGTTCCATCTCCAACGCCAGTTCCATATCGATTTCCCTGCCGTCAGGAGTTTTGCCTTCCGGCACCAACTTTGTAATAGTATTTGATTCGCTAAACGGTATATCCAAAACCCTGGCAACATCCTTTAGAACGGCCTTGGTTTTCAGTGTGCCGAAGGTGCAAATCCCGGCTACATTTTCACGCCCATATTTCTCATGTACATATTCAATAACCTCATTACGCCGCTCATAGCAGAAATCAATATCAAAATCCGGCATATTCACTCGTTCCGGATTCAGGAATCTCTCGAAAAGTAGATCGTATTTGAGTGGATCGATGTCCGTTATTCTAAGCGCAAAGGCAACCAGACTGCCGGCACCTGAGCCTCGACCAGGCCCAACCGGAATATCTTGTCTGTATGCCCAATCTATAAAATCCCACACTATAAGGAAATAGTCCACATAGGCCATCTCGCTTAGTACATTCAGCTCAAACTCAGCCCTCTTATTGACTATCTTGAGTTTCTCGGCATCGGCATTGCAATAGCGCTTCTTTATACCCTCAAAGGTAAGATAGCGAAGGTAGGATTGAGAATCGGCAAATTCCCTTGGAATCTCGTAATGTGGCAGCCTATGCTCAAGCCGCGGAATTGCAAGTTCGCACCTCATGGCCAATTTCACGGTATTCTCGATCGCATCCCGGAAGTCCGGGAATAGTTTCCTCATTTCTTCTTCGTTTTTGAAATAGAATTCCGGATTCTCAGTTCTTAGGCGCTTCTCATCCGCTCGTTTTTTGCCGGTCGAGATACAAATGAAGATATCATGTGCATTCGCATGCTCTCTTTCCAGGAAGTGAACATCGTTAGTTGCGATAATGGGAATACCCGTCTCTTTGCTGAGTCTTCGCATGCCGGCGCGAACAGTCTCTTCTTCGGGAATGCCGTGATTCATTACTTCCAGATAGAAATTGTCTTCTCCGAATAGCTCCGAGTAATAAACGGATTTGCCGCGAGCCTTGTCCCAGTCTTCATCGATAATTGCCCTCGGTATTTCCCCACTCAGGCATGCGGCCGAGGCCATCAAGCCGCCGTGATACTTTTCAAGCAGTTCATCGTCGATGCGGGGTCTGTAGTAAAAACCCTCCGTATAACCCTTCGAGGTGAGAATCATAAGGTTCTTGTAGCCCTCGATATTTCTGGCGTATAGAACCATGTGGTAATTAACAGGAGATTTGCCGCTTCTCTCGAATCTACTGCCATTTGCAACATAGATTTCGCATCCAAGCACTGGATTGATGCCTGCCTTGCGACATTCCTGTTCAAAGTGCAGTGCGCCAAACAGATTTCCATGATCGGTCAATCCCAGATGCTTCATTCCCAATTGAGAGGCCTTTCCAACATAGTCGTCTATGCGGCAGGCGCCATCGAGAAGCGAGTAGTCTGAATGGTTATGCAGGTGAACGAAGCCGCTCATTTTCCCCCCAGAAGTCAGAGTAGCATCTCATCCATACTATTGTCCTCAATTAGTTTCAAGAACCCCCTGGCACAGGCAATAGCCGTCTCGCGATCATAAGAGCGTGCCTTCCATGGTGCTGTAAGTTCGAGTATTCCCTCATCGAGGATTTTAAGCTCCCTATGTCCAAAGGGAAGCGGCTGCCCAGCCATATTTGCCTCAAGTTCGCGGTCCCGCAGAATTTCAGTGTATCCGTTGCTGAAGGACATGCGGCATTCACTGAGAACTCCTTCCTCAGCACTGGCTAGAGCGGTGAATATTAGGATTTTTTTCGCGTTACCGCTGGGCAGTATTTTTCTGTAAAAGCCAATGTCCCAGTTGTCGGTTGGGATGCTGATTTTCGAAATCAGTTCCCTGGAATTCAGCAGGTCTGTTTTATCCAGCAACGCAATGGGAATCTTTCTAACTGAATTGCGTTTTCTGCCTCCGCGCCTTGAACCGCGAATTTCAATTCTAGTGTCCAGTAACTGTAAGATGGGATGAAGATCGCCAATTCTTGTTTGGAGCGCGAGGTTACCACCGATGGTGGCTCGATTGCGCAGCGGAAGGCTGCCGATACACTTTATGACCTCATAAAGCCCGGTGGGTAGGGTTTTTTCACCGATGGCCGATAAGCGTTCAAGTGTCATCATTGCACCGATATCGAGTCCATATTCAGATCGGGATGCCCGAGTTAGCTCTTCTACTAAACCAAGTGAGATAACCGTCCTTGGTAATTCTATAAGGTTTTTGCTCATCGAGAGGCAAGATAATTCAGTGCCGCCGGCCCAGAAAACCGCGTTTGACTCGCGCTCCACCGTCTCCAATGCCTCGTTAATGGTGCGTGGGAAGAACACTCTGGGAGACGTATGCTTATGATACACGAAGGCGCTTCCGTCGGAGTTCCGCTGCCGCTGCAAATCCATCGATGATTCTCAATGTTGAGTTGCAGCCACACCTTACCGCCTCGGCAGCGGATCTGAATTGCTCTGTGCTCGGATGCGAAGTGAATCCCAGCAATGCCTCCGCAACAAGGGCCCTAGACGGCGCACAGAAATTGCAAAGACGGACGTTCGCCATATCAAAACCAGATGCCAGGTCTTCAAATTCTTTCCGCTGGGATATCCCCTCCGCCGTCCAAATATCCCTGAGTCGAAACTCGAATGCCGGAATAAAACAGGAATGCACCAAATTGCCATCGAGGAGAATCAGGCAGGAGCCGCAAATCTCGTTGCTGCATTGACGATATATCGAGCGTATTTGGAAATTCTCGCGAAGCAGATCTATAGCGCGACGATGAGGCATTGTATCGGTATTAACAGATTCGCCATTCAAATCAAACGAAATTCTCACCTGCCTCGCCTCATTTCTACTAGACTCTCAGGTGTAATAGGCAGCTTATGAACATCTAAGTTCGATGCTTGGCGAACCGCCTGTAGAAGGGCCGCGGGAATAACCAGTTGCGGAATGGTGGAGACATCTTTTGACTGTCGCCTCGGTATTGAGTCATGGAACTGAATTTTGACAGCAGGGAATTTGTTACGCTCCTGCCTAAATCCGCACCACTTCAAAGCCTCCTGAACGGATGCCTCTACCGCCATTTCAGCGGATTTCGGCATAAGTATATTGCCTCCGTCGATAATCAGCCATACACGAAGCGGTAAAATCTCCATCGTAATTGTGGAAACGTTAACCTCGATTATTCCGACACAGTAAGAGATTGCATCGAATGGCAAGCCTTCAAGCAGACTGGCGTTCCAAGACTTGATTCCGCTTCTACGGTGGGTGCGAGTAACTGTAATCGGAAGGGCCTCCCGAAATCGAAGCTTTGCCAGCTCATTTGCGGCAAGGTCCAAAAGTCTTGTATAAACCGATATACTGCGGCCCAGAATCGAAGGTCCAGGTTCCAAGCCGTTCTTTGGCAGTTCGAATGAGAAGGTAATCAAATCTCTATCGATCTTGAGCTCATTTGCCAGGATGTTAGACCATGCTTCCTTTAGTGAATCGTCGAATTTATGGATGGGCAGACCAACCTCGAGTTCGCCGTCTCTGCCGAGTGTCAAAGAAAGTGAGGCCGAACCAAGGCTTCTCGAGGTGCATAAGAATCCATTTCCGAACCAGGCCGTGCTTAGCCCTATGCCGCCATAATAGTTCGGGATTCTTCCTTGTAACTCGCGTGCGAGGCGAATCTGCTCGTACGAGGCATTTTTGCGATTGAAGTCCGAAACTCTGATAGCCTTGTCGAGAAGTTCGAGGATCGGGAATTCCTTTGGCGGCGATATCCCAGTACCGAATGCTGTACCGTTAATCCGGAGAGAGTTTCTGTGCCAGGCACTTGGCGTCAACATACTGTTCGCGGCTATTTTCGAGGCAAGCGATTCCCCGGCAAGGAATCCCAATTCGAATCCAGCCGCGGGACCTATGTTTGACGGAGCAAGAGAGGCGTGAGTGATTTTTCCGTGAATGGAGTAATGCGCACATGGATAGAAGCTGAAGAGTCCGAGCACAACTCTCTGGAGAAATTCGTTCTCTAGAGGGAGGTAGGCACCCGCGAAAACTGTAAAATCAACCTCGGTAGCTAGAATTCTCCCTCTCTCATCCACCGCGGCTCTTATTTTGAATTTCGCCCCCGGCAATTCCGATGCGGCAGCCTCAGATGGCATGCTGTAAATTCTTACGGAGCGCCTTGCCTTCTGAGAGAGTAGAGCCGCATGGCACGCCTCCAATGTGGGATGCCAAAGGTTGATTCCCGAACCTGGATACACCGGATAGGAGCGCACATCGATCTGTCCCTTATCAGTCTTCAACGTACTTGCAACCTGTCTACGCACCGAACCCGGCCAAGGTGTCGCACTGTGTATGACATAATGAGATCCATCCCTAACGCAAACCGTGTGGCTGGGCCCTCTCGTGTTGGCGGATGGGAGTATTTCTACGAATTCCTCAACAACTTGAAAGGCATCACGAAATGACGCATCCGGGTTACCCTTCTCGAAAGTCTGTGCCGAGAGTAGTTTCCTCTCTCCTTCGCCTCGACTGTCGATGTCAATCTTCACGCGGGAAAGCCAGTCTTCAAGCTCCTCGGGATTTGAACCGACCGCGAGCAGTATTTCTTGTCCTCTCCACTGGATATTGCGATTCGGAAGAATCGGAATCGAGGTTCCACCCAGTGTCATTCTTCTCGAGCCGGGGATATCTGCAGCTTGGACGCATATAAGGCCTCTGGGACGTTCTGGAACTTTTATTCCGGTAATTCTGCCCTTCGCGATTGTCGATCTTAGGGCTTTGCCCACGAGTGTTTTTCTTCCTCCGGCATCTTCAACCAGCCTAATTCGGCCAGACATTCTATCAGCCAGTGTACTAGGTTCGTACACTAAAGAAACTCCTAATCGTTTCGCTTATTCGCCGCAGATTCCCGGATTGCAATCCGGGCCAAAGAGGTAGGGAAAGACTCACATCTCCTAACCTGTCGGCCACACGGAAATCCTTTGGATTAAGATTGTAGCGGTTCTTCCAGTACCTCATTCGATGTAACGGAATAAAATGCACGGAATTGCCGATGCCATTTTTATGGAGTGTGTCGGAAAGCAGATTCCTGGTTGCATTATTCCTCAGACGTACTATGAATAAGTGCCAGGAATGGCCGGGGCAATCGCTGGGAAGCATTATCTCGTCGATGTCTCTGAGCATCATAAGGTACTGCCGCGCCAAGCCGCGGCGCGATTTGAGCAGTTTATCCGCCCTCTTTAGCTGCTCCCTTCCAAGTGCCGCGGCGAGATCCGGCAAATTATACTTGAAGCCCGCGGCAACTATGTCATATTCCCACGAGCGCTTATCAGTCTTACTACCGTAGCGATACCATACGGTGCGATCAATACCGTGTAATCGCATCAGCCTCATTTTTTCCAAATAAGCGGCATTCTTTGTGGCCACCATACCACCCTCGCCGCAGGTGATCGTTTTTGTTGCATAGAATGAGAAAACACCGATGTCGCCCTGGCAGCCGGCCATTCCTGCTCGTGTTTCCGAAGGGAATGCATGCGCGGCATCTTCAACAACGGGAATCCGGCGATCGCCTGTAGCCGCGCGAATTTTATCGATGTCGCATGGATGACCGGCTAAGTGTACGGGGATTATGGCCTTGATTCTTCTCCCATCTCGCTCCGCTTTTTTGAAGGCGCGAGTGATATCAGCTGGATCGATATTTCCGGTAGTCGGCTCGGAATCGATGAAGATTGGATCGGCTCCCAGATGTTTGATAACGGCCGCGTTTGACGTGAAGGTTAGGGATGGCACTGCCACCAGATCGCCCCGGCCAATGCCGAGAGATTCAAGGGCAAGATGCAGACCGGCAGTGCCCGAGCTAACCGCGAGAGTTCTAATCGGTTTTTCCCTTTCGACAGTGGCTCTCTCCAAGAAAGCCGCAAATTCCGCCTCGAAGGCTATCGCCTCAGGACCGGTGGTAAGCCACCCACTCCTAATAACCCTTCGCATGGCCGCAATTTCGGCCCGCCCAAGAGTTGGTTTGAAAAACGGAATCACCCTAGTAATTCGGCTCATCGACCGGGCCCTGAACACTCGGAAAATGTCGCCTTATAATCTCCCTCAAGTGATGCCGATTGCGGAAAAGCTCCGGGCGACTCGAATCGAGGGACATCACGGGCTCAATCTCCTCTATGAACCGCCGGGCCAAGTTGCACTGGAGTTCAGGAAATTCCACTTTCATGATTCTCGGATACTCGGTTGCAGTAGGCTTCTCCTCGTCAGACCATAGCCGCTCTATCTTCTTTTCCCCGGGACGCATGCCGATAAAGGTTATCGGTATGCTATCCTCCTCATATCCATAGAAGCGAATCATCTGTTTGGCGAGATCCACAATGCGGACAGGGTCGCCCATGTCCAATACATAAAGGCCATTGTTGCCGGAGAAGCCGGCCGCCCTCAGTATCAGGCTAACCGCCTCGGGGATGGTCATAAACCATCTTTGAGCCTCCGGATCTGTAATAGTTACCGGTCCGCCGGCTAGTATTTGCTTCTTGAATAGGGGCATAATACTGCCCCGTGAACCCAGCACGTTGCCAAAGCGGACAACCATGAAATCGCAGTTCTGCTTGTGCTGTGCAAGCACGATTGATTCAGCAATGCTTTTGCTTACGCCATAAACAGAGGCAGGTACAACGGCCTTGTCGGTGGATACCAGAACAAAGCGTTGAGTGCCGGCCTTGGCGACAGCGTTCACGATGTTGCGAGTTCCCAGAACGTTATTCTTTATCACCTCGATGGGGTTTTGCTCCATCATGGGGACATGCTTGTGGGCGGCACCGTGGAAAACTACATCAGCTCTCAGTCTGCCCAATAAGAAATCCACATAGTCCCCATCTTGCAATTCCCCTACAATGGGAATTATAGTTGCCTTCTCGCCAACGCCTGCGTCCTGTAAGTATCTAAGCTCGTTCTCTATGGCCCAGATACTGGTTTCGCCATGGTCCAGCAGGTATAACCTTTCCGCCCCGCCATAGAGCATCTGCCGTGATAGTTCAGCGCCTATACTGCCCCCGGCTCCAGTAATCAGAACCCGTTTGCCTCGGACATAGGATAGGCTTTCCCTCAGATCTATTAGCACCGGTTCTCGTCCAAGGAGATCCTGGGGGTCAATTTCCCTGGCGAGCACAACGTGTGGATCCGCGGTGATAATCTGGCTCACCGATGGCAGTATCCGAATCTTGGAAAAACCGGCTCGTCGCAGGGCCTCATAGACATTTCTCAACTTTTTACGCGCGGCTGAAGGGAGCGCGATGAGCGCTTCGGAGTTATGCCCGCGATCCAGCAGCTCTACGCATGTTTCAACAGGGCCTAGAACCGGAATGCCGTCCACTAGCGTGCCGATCAAATTCCGATCGTCGTCGAGGAAGGCGATAACCCTAGCCTTAGTGTGGTTTTCACCTATTTCCTTCGCGATTGCCCTGCCGAACTGGCCGGCACCCACGATGTAGATGCGATTGCCCCTGGACATATTGTGGAAATGTAGCATCGAATCAATAATGGGGGAAGCAAAGTGAGCAACACTCAATTTGCAGACCAGGAAACCGAAATTCTTATTATGCTGCACTACATCAGATGGAAGCTTGTCGTACTGCTACATGTCATACATGCGGTATCCCTGTTTTCTCAAACCTTCCTTATCGAAACAAGGGACGAGATCCCCCGCCAAGAAATGGAGTTAAGGCAAAAAATTCAGATAACATCGCTGGAAACGGGAGTTATGGATATTCTGTTCGATGAGGGATATATTGTATTTGATCGAATATCGATCAAGAACGAAAAGTCGGCCGCTATGATGGACCGGGAAGCGATCGAATTCGCCGTCGAGCAGGAAGTGGATCTGCTATTGGTGCTTGTTCCGAATGAGAGGGGCACCTCGTGGAGCCTGGTGCAAATTGAGCATGCAAAGGAGCTGAGCGACGGATTCGCGGATATCTCGATTATAGAGCTTGGTGGCAGCGAGATGAAGAGATGGATATCCCTGGGCAACTCGCTAGCGGCTTCGCTCTTATCCACGCTCGAGGAAACTCAGCCCGTCGATGCGGGTTTAAGCCGGCAGAAAGGAATCGGGAGATATCAATGATGAAAAGATATGTAGGTTTCTTAGCGCTAATCCTATTTGGTTTGGCCTTTCTACAGGCTGAATCAGTATGGACAGGTAATGCCGCCGTTGGCAGTCCCCTCGACTTTCCCGGCACACGAGAGTACTTTCGAGCCGCGTCCAACTCCTTTCCGCTGGGTACTATCCTGGAAGTTACGAATCCAAGGGGACGAGCGAGCGTAAAGGTAACCGTAGTAAGCCGGCTCGAATCCCCTGGAGTCTTCCTACTAATGGAAATGAATGCCGCCAGACTGATTGGAATCCCCTCGGATCATATTCGCCCTGTTCAGTTAACTCCCATCGGATCATCCGATATCGGAATCTATGCCCTAATCGGTTCGGATGAATCAGAAAATGAAGAGATTCTCAATACAGATGAATTCTCTCCAAACAATCAGATACACGCTTATTCAGAGAACGGCAAGGACGATAACAGTACCGATACTTCCCAAAATGAGAACCCAACCGCAGCGACGGCAATTATCTCCGAACCCAAGATGATTGACGATCTTGGCGAGTATAACAATCCCGGAGAAACTCTGAATTCGGTTGATGCCTACAATATGGGGGAAGCTGAGATTCCATCTTCGATTTCCGATTCGGAACCTCCGGCGCCTACTTCGGATGAAACCGAGAATCTGCTCTCTGCCGAAGAGCCGGATAGTGACATGGGGAATCCGGTAGAAAGTGAAAAGCAAGTAGTGTTCCTTTCCCCATCGGATTTCAGACCACCGACAGAACCACCGATAGAAGCTGCCATTGAGCCGATTGAGCAGACCCTTGTGGCTGTGCGGGAAGGAGACTTCGGCATTTTGAGGTATAAGATAGGCGACAGGGGGGAATACATACAAATCGGCGCATACCGAAGCCGGGAAGTTTTTGAAGCCAGAGTCAAAGAAATACAGCGATCAAATCCGGATTATCCATTGAGAGTGGCAATCATCGATGCGTCTGACAGCAAGATGATTTATAAACTGCTCGTTGGCCCGATAAAGCCGGCTGAAATTGGAGTGGTTCTCGACGCCGTGAAGCGAAACAGGTTCTCAGATGCTTTTCCGTTTACTAGGTAGGCAGGTTGCACCTCTGCTTAAAATCGGCTAGACGCCAACTCGAATCCAAGGGCTGGGGCCTCATCCCCCCGAATCAGTATCTTCGCGATATGGACGACGAATTCATTGGTCTTTGGGAGGTTGTCAAGAATTACACAATGATATCCCCGGAGAGAGGATGGGCGTTGGCAGAGGCCGTAAGGTATGTGTCCAAGGCGAATATTACAGGTGATATTGTCGAATGCGGAGTATGGAAGGGTGGCGCCTGTCTTCTTGCTTCCCACATCCTTCACAGCGTGGAACCTCGCACGGAAAGACTGATTTGGCTCTATGATACCTTTAAGGGAATGGTGGAGCCCGGAGTGAACGATAGAATTGCATCGAGCGGACAGGCGCTAACAGAACGCGATGTTGAGGGCTGGTGGGCGGTCGATATCACCGAGGTTCAATCATTGATGAAAAAATCGCCCCTCGATGAGGGGCTGTTCAATTTTGTAGTGGGCGCGGTAGGCGAAACATTGGAAATCAACGTCCCGCAAAAAATTGCCATACTGCGGTTGGATACGGACTGGTACGAGTCCACCATGAAGGAGCTCGAGATTTTGTACCCAAGACTTTCTAAGGGTGGAGTTCTGATTGTTGACGATTACGGCCATTTTACCGGTGCTAGAAAGGCAGTCGATGAGTACTTCAGGGAGCAGCCGGTTCTCCTTCACCGAAGCGACTATACCGGAAGAGTTGTCGTAAAACCCTAAGGCATTGGAAACTCATCGCCACTATCCATGGGCTCCTCCATCTCACGCCCATGGAGCCTGGCATCGCGGTTATTCCGATTGCTTCTCCGTCCATTTTTCCATCACTGCCACCAATTCCCTGCTATTCCACTCAAACGCACCCATAACCGCGGCAAGAGCGGAGCCATCTCTGTCAATCAGAACAGATGTGGGCAGTCCCAGAATTCCAACTTTACTTGCCGCTCTTCCATGGAAATCGTAGTATACCGGGAAATCAATTTCGAATTCTTTCAAGAAAGCCTCAACCAGCTCAGAAGTCTCTTGAGCGTTTATCGGAATCATGGCGAAATCGTGGTTTTCCAACTTCTTCGATAACTCTCCCATAGATGGCATCTCCGCTATGCAGGGAGGACACCATGTTGCCCAGAAATTAAGTAAAACCACCGATCCACGGAAATCGCTCAGTTTCAGTTCCTCGCCATCTCGATCCACGAACGAGATATCCGGAAATAAATACTCGTCTGGTATTAAATGAAAACCCAGGCTGAGAAGAAGCTCCTCGTCCGGAGTGGTCGGGGGGACCGCATAGCCTGCAAAGGCGCCTAGTATGGCAAGAAGAATGCATAGACAGATAAACTTGTCTCTCAAAATGTCACCTCCAATCATTTCTAAAAATAATGGAATACCTAATGGTACAATAACGCGATGATATTGTGAATTGCATGTGCCACGATGAGTACAGTAAGATTACGTCGATACAAAAAAAATAGAGCGTATACTAACCCTACTAGTGTTGCAACCATGGTGCCGTGAAATCCCTGCCACAGATGAATAGAGGCAAAGGCGATAGCGGAGATAAGCACAGTAAGAACACGAGGTACACCGGAGGCCATCAAGGTTGACAGCATCCAGGATCGGAAGAAAATCTCCTCGCTGATGGAAGCTAGGATCAAAGAGAGGGTGAACAGTGCCGCATTCAGAGAGCCGTTTGAATCAAGCTCTGCATTCGAACTGGGCAGGGGAAACAGGCTGGCGATCAGCAGGGTTGATGCAACCAGTAAGAGCATCCGCGGCAGATCCGAGAGTTTCGGCCTAATCCAACCCAGTTTCCTCCGCGCATCAGACGAGTTACCCAAGGACAGGGGCAAAAGGATCAGAAGCAATCCAATTCCCCTGGCGAAGGATACTAGCAGAATCGAACGATCTGTCGCTTCATCAGTACTGCTTTGCCCTGAAAGGACAAAAAGAATCATTACAAGGATTGTAGCAAAGTGAGAATGTGAATGAAAAAGCATCATGAAGCGTTTCTAGCGATCACAAGCCGATAATAGAATCGGATATGTGGATTGTAATTTTTCTAATTCTAATAGTAATCCTATTTCTAGTAATTAGAAAGCCCGATGGCAAGGGAACTTCGGCAACTAAGCTAAGGAGCAGAGTCGATTTCTACCTGAAAGGCATGGATGCCGGATTTTCCCTATCGGAAATAAAACTGCTATGGTCTGGGATAAGGCACTCGAATTTCGAGAAACCATCAAGAATCTTTGGATCGATCGAGAGTCTAGATGCCCTAATAGGCGAACTTATCGACAACAAAAAATTTCTGGAGAGGAATGGATTCGGAAGCGAGACACAGGCTCTTAAAAATCTATTCGTGTATCGAAAAGATATCGAACTGAGTCGAATGAGGCATCACTTGGGTTTGAAAAGCACTCACGGCATACCCATAGGACAAAATCTTACGATACGGGTAAGTGGAGCGGGAGTGTACAGCTCGAAGGTTGTGGAAAATGAAGATGATTACTTTACAATTACCATTCCGGTAGGCGATCCGCTTCCCATGGGATTCAGTTGGCGTCGGAGTAGGCTGAGCATCTACCTATGGAAAAGGGATGACGGCGGCTATTTCTTTCAAACCCGCATATTGGAGAAATTTTACGACAAACGCAGTCTTTTATTCCATTTGAAGCATAGCGATATCATTATTCGAAGCCAAAAACGCGGTTTCATAAGAGCGCCGGCAAGAATCCAAGGCCGTCTTTACCTGCGCAAAGACTCCGAGACTTCTGATAGTTTAATAGAGTCTTCACTGGAGCGTGACTGCCTAATCACTGATATATCGGAGGGTGGCGCGGCTCTGAAGACAAGTGGATTTGTTCGGAAGGGGAAATTCCTGAAGCTTCAGTTCATTGTCCGAAATGAAAAAGTCGTGGTGACAGGTATGGTGAAGGAAGGCCACTACGATCAGGCAAAGAATGAATCGGCTTTGCGCGTCGAATTCCTCCCTATCTCCGAGAATCTCAGCATGCTGCTCCTTTCCTACATTCTCGACATCAATCAGGAACGAACGAATGCGATGAATCGAGATGATACTTCAACAGAGCTAGTCTATGGTACCGATAAGTTGGGCAGAGTAATCACAGATCCAAGCGAATTGGAGATTGAGGATTCAGCAGCCGAGGAAATAGAGGAAGAGGACAACGAGGCGGTCGGAGAACTCGAGGATATTTCGGAGAACTGAATTCAAGCTATATCCGTTAACCTCCCGTTATAATGGCATGAAATACACGCTGACAGAGCTGACGCCCCCAGTCGCGGCCGGTGGATTTGTATTTCTCCTACTCGATAAGTTCTGCAAATATGGTTCAGGTTGGAGTATTGCAGAAGCTCCAACAGCACTTCTCTTCGGATTGGCGCTTTTTGCAAGTATTTTTTGGAGAATTCGGAAGACAGCTTACAAGACGTCGATATATGAATTGCTATCACTTGGAGTTGCGGGTTTCCTACTCCTATTTGGCAGCTTCGGTATCTACAGGGTTTTGCAGCAAAGGGCAACCCCGGGAATAGCTCCGGATAAGATAATCCAAATAGAGGTTTTGCTAATCTCCGATCCCATTCCAACCTCGAAGGGGGATTGGGTGGCTGAAGGTCGCTTAATCGAAACCCGATCGGAAGACTTAATAGCCGACGCCCGCGGGAGAATTGTCGTCTTCGGCGGCGATTCGCCGGCATCCCTGGGTGCCGGGGCCTTCATTCAAATGCAGGGCAGGCTGAAATCAGGCAGAATAATCGATAATAGTCCCTTCATGTTCTTTTCCAAGAGTTTCCAAGTTGTCGGTTGGAAAACACGATATCATAGCTTTCGACATCGATTGAACAGTGCTCTTATCGAACGGCTTTCCAGTTCCGATCCGGATACGAGTTCTCTGATTACCGCGTTATTGCTTGGACGAAACACGGATCCGGGATCGCCGGTTATGCGCCGTTATCGGAATTCCGGGTGCATCCACCTTCTCGCCCTAAGTGGATTCCATCTCGGCATGATTGCACTCGCGATTAAGCTCATCGCCAAACCCCTGATAGGTTTCTCGGCATCCGCCATAATCTCGGCTATCGGGGCGGTAGTCTTTCTAATTCTCGTGGGTCCACGCCCCTCGCTGCTTAGGGCGGTTGTAATGTATCTGCTATGGACCCATGACGCGCTGCGAGGCTACAAACTGAGCGTTCTGTCCTACCTGTCCGCCACCTTCATCATACAGGCGGCAATCTTTCCCCAAAGCACTGCCACGCTTTCCTTTCAGTTAAGCTACTTGGCGCTCTGTGGTCTGGCTATCGGCGGGAGGGCCTATACCAATTTGATGAGTCGCTACCTCCCATCGAAATTCTCCGCCGCAATCGGTGCGGGTTTGGGAGCTCAGTTCTTCACTCTCCCCATAGTTGTCGCCATCTTTGGAATTTGGCGTCCCATTGGCATTCTCGCGGCGCCCCTCCTTACTTTCTTAACAGCGATCGCGATGTTGCTTGGAAGCTTGAGGCTTGCCTTTGCAAACGCCGGCACCCCTGCCATAATCGTGGATACAGCCCTAAACCATCTTGTCGCCTTCATAGGTAGAATTTCCTCACCCTTCGCGCGAGTTCCATCTGTTGTCCTAAGCACCAGCCTAGCTTGGCTTATCGCTATCGCGGGCACTATAATTCCAATAATTCTGATCTGGAGCATCAAATACGGAAGCTCGCAAAAAGCTGAACCACAATTCCCCAAGCTCAATCCGCGCCTTTCTAGCCGAACGGAAACTCGCGCCTCGGAAATGCTGGGGCCAGAGCTTCCTCATTAACCGTGGAGCCAGGGAAAAGCTCATCTCCCACCTGGAAATTGCCCCGGGCCAAAGAGTATGGGAAATAGGTCCGGGACTTGGGGCTATGAGTGAGATGATACTCGATAAGGGGGCGGAGCTCACTGTATTCGAGATAGATTCCGCATATTGCGAGTGGCTAAGCGAATACCTGGGTGGACGTGGAATACGCATCTTCGAAGGCGATGTAACAGAAAACTGGCGGATGCATTGGGATAGGCACCGGATAGACAGAATTCTAGGGAATCTACCCTATAATGCCGCATCGCTTATAATATCCGCACTCATCGAGAGTAGATGTCTTGCTCCAATCAACATCTTCATAGTTCAGAAAGAAATGGGCGAGCGCATGAGTTCCAAGACCGGAACGAAGAAATACTCGTCTTTTTCGATTCTATGCCAAACGAGCGCCGAGATTGGTAACATTGGCCGCCTTTCTCCCGGTTCTTTTTATCCGAAACCTCGGGTCGATTCCAGAATAGTACTTATGCGTACCGCCGAACCCCACGGTCGAATAGAGAATCCGTCGCAGTTCAGATTCCTCGTTCGCACTCTTTTTCCATCGCGAAGAAAAATTCTCTCCAACAATCTGGAGAGATTGCATAACTTAGAAGGATTCCCCGCTGAGGAAAGGGTGAGAGAAGCTCTGTATGCTGAGAAAATAAATCTAAGGCAGCGCCCGGAAACTATTAGTCCGGGTCAGTGGGTAGCGCTCTCGAATAGAATCGCAAAATACTGAGCCTGGTAGAGGCTGTCTATGCACGTGAATATCTTGCTCGAATCCGAAGCACATGGTAGATTGGGTTCAACTATGACGCTGTTTCTGCTACTCTCCGTGCCAGTTTGGCTACTACTGGTGGCGTCTTTTTACAATACGCTGGATTGGGTGGGAATTCTCAAATTCTTCCTCGGTGGGCTGTGCCTTGGAATGGTTGCCCTGCTCATTACGCTTAGCCTACTCACCCGAGTGCCGTTTAGAATGGATGGTTTCGGATTATTCTGGTGGGCATGGGTTCGCGGCACCGGCCTACCGATGCTACTTGCAATACCCATCGTCTACGCCGTCTGCATCAGAAACCCAAGCTCCTATTCCAGAATTCCGGAAATCGCGGCCTACCTAAGCGGTGTCGTGATACTCTATAACATATGGTACGGCATAATGCAAAGTCCCGGATTCTATGTATATCGCATCTTCGTGGCGCCAGTTGTTTGGATTGGGACCATAGGTCTGATAGCCTGGTTGTTGGATAGGGGGTTGTATTGGGATGGGGCGCTCCGTTATCTGATTTTGGCGCTTTCCATCTTGCTCCCCTTTGCAATCAATTTGCTGCCGCTTATCCATATTAACAACAGACACCATCTTACTTGGGTTATTAGCGGTGCATTCGCCATAGCCGCCAGTTTCCTTGTCTTTACTGATTCCCGTGCCTAAGCTGAAGATGAATGCGAGACATCGATATCCGGGATATTTCTTGTTTTTCCTGCTTCCCGCACTGCAGATATCCTGCGTTAAATCCGGGACAGTACTTATGCTTGGTGATCCCTACATAGAAACCATATATGGGGAAAAATGGTATGATAGGCAGGCCTTTTTCCTATTGAAAATCAGATTGAGCGGATATCGAGTGACTCTAGCCGATAGGGAGAGCGAACTAGTTGACATACTGGACAATTTAGATAGACCACCCGACATTGCAGTCTTGAGCCCTTGGAATGCCGATTCGATCGTAGAGCTACCCCCATCTGGCATAAGATTCATTGTCGCCGGCGGATTGTATGATTCAATTTCGAATCATAGGGTAATTTCTTTGATTCCTGATAGGACTCCGGTTATTGAAGAGTTTGGCAGGCTCGCATCAAGGATATCGTCCGACAGCGGGAAACCCGCTATCGCTATCTTCGATGCCGGCAAAGAAGCTCAACTTAGGGAAATAGATGTGCTCGTAGATGCCTTCGGCGCTGATGGAGAACTGATAGTTAGAAACATAAACGAAGAAGAATATCGGGATTTGCCTTCTAGATTTGACGAGATATTAGAAGGCGCCTCGGTTTTACTCCTGTTTGCGGGACCTGCCAACTATCAGGCAATCGAAGCAACGGAAAAACAGATGCTGCCTGTTTTTACCGAATTGCTTGGAGCCTCGGAGGCTTGGAACTACAGAATTATCGCCAGCGTGGAAGACAATTTGAAAGCCTTAGACAGAGCGATATTAAAAACTCTAAAGTCGGAAGACCAAGATGATGTTGTGTATTACGCCGCCCGCTTGCAAAAGGGAGATATTTATAAGCAATTTGTCCGATAAGTTGGAGGACGGCAAAAGGGTTTGACGCTTATTGCAGTCGAGACTATAATCTAAATTTTGGGAGGGAAGCTTGTTGTTTGCAGTTTTTAACTTAAGGAGAGAGGAATGAAACGGGGTAGCCTATTGTCGGTTATTGTACTTTTAACCCTTGTCTCAGGCGTCCTTGGGACACAGGAGATGAGGTTAATCCTTGAATCCCTTGTTGTGGAGACATGGGATGGTGAGGATTCGGCTTTTTTCAGCGATTCAGGTGAACCCATAAAATGGGATGTTCGAGGTAGCAAATTCACTGCCGAGGGTCGCCCCCAGGTGGTAAATGTCTCGGGAGAATGGCCTGTAGATCTCTTCGGCCACAAACCCGAAGCACCTGAGAGCCTTGGGGTTTTGGGCATTAGAGGCGCTTATGAACGTCAGGGCTACAACCAGCTTGAATTGGTATCAGGCACCGGAACGGGTGATAACTTCGTTCCTAAGGCCATACCATTGCAGGGACGAGTACAGATGGTAGATTTCTGGGTGTGGGGAGCTAATTACAACTACTATGTTGAATTTCACTTCAGGGATTACAATGGCATGACGCATGTTCTTTCACCGGTTCGAACTGACCTAAGACAAGAGGCTGGAAGCATAAATTTTCTTGGCTGGAAAAATATGTACATCATCATTCCAGACAACATCAGGCGGGCCGAGAATAACAGGGCAGAGGTGCCGAATCTGAGCCTGTCTAAGATTGTGTTTATCACTCACCCTGAAGAAATAGTGGCTGACTTCTATGTTTACTTGGACCACTTGAGAATTCTGACTGACAGCAGGGAAGAATTCTATGATGGCTTTGACCTATCAAGTCCACAGCGTATAGACGAAATCTGGGGAACGGGAGAATAGAGATGAGAAGTGTATTCATTCTAACGCTTGTTTTGATTGCTTTTTTTGGTTTGTATGCTCAAGATGAATCTGATGCAGAGTATCTTCCGCCTCTCACGGCAAGGGAGGCACTGAAGGAGATTTCGGTTAACAAGATGGAAGACGCGGGATTTTGGCGAGGTAGAATGTCCTCGGATTTTGGCCTGTTGCAGCTTCGCGACTTCGAGGGGGGGTCGAGAGACAAGGAATCGATCGCGGCTGAGGAGCAATCCAACATTGCCGAGGCGGACAATAAGGTGATTGGTGCGAAGGTTTCTTTCTTCCGCCGCGGCGTCACCGAGTTCTCTATAAAACCCATCCGACCGCTTCCGATCGAGGGAATCACCAAAACAGTCTCAGTTTGGGTTGTGGGAAGAAACATCGATCATGAGTTGAGCTTGCTCATTTTCGACAGAGTGGGACAGAGAGCCATTATCCCGATGGGGAAACTCAACCATTCCGGCTGGAAAAAGATGACCGTAACTATACCGCCGCACATCAAACAGCGTGATTATCACTATGGATATAAAACCGGAATTTCAATAGAGGGATTCATAATTAATTGTGATATCGATGAAACTTACGGCCGTTACTACATATATTTTGATGATCTTAGGGCCGTGACCGATCTTTTCGACGAGGAATTACGAGATTCCGAAGACATGCTGGATACCTGGTAGGGTAGTACGATTTTTGGGATTAACGAGCCTCCTCCTAACGGGGCTCGTTTTTTCTTCCGGGTGAAGATGTGAATTATCTGACAAAGAGTTTGAGGAGAATCGATACTCTCTCGGAATTATCGGAACCGGATTTGATTGCTCTTGCAGGTATCTGCGTTCCAGCCCAGTATCCGGCCCGATCCGTGATAGCTAGAGAGGGTTTGGATGCTGAAAATCTTTTCGCCTTGATTAGCGGTACAGTTGGCATATGGATTGATTATGATACCAATAAGGCCGATTTGCTTGCGATTAGGGAGGCCCCGTGTTTGGTTGGGGAAATGAGCGTGGCCGATGAGCTGCCAAGGAGCGCCACTATAGTTGCCGGAACGCCTATAGACGGCTATTCCATTGAAGCCAATTATTTCAGAAAACTCCTTGCAGAGCGAGGCAGCATTGCTCTAGCGCTCATGAAAGGAATTTCCAGGATAGTTAGATCGAGCAATGATTCTTTCATCAGCGAACTTAGAAAGCGAAATGAAGAACTTATGGAAACGAATGAAGAACTCCGAGAAGTGCATAAGCAGCTTGTTCGCCAGGAACGCCTTTCAAATTTGGGTAAGTTTTCGTCCATGATAATCCATGATTTAAGAAACCCCCTTTCGGTAATTAAGGGTTATGCTGATTTGCTGGAGCTAAAGCTAGATGGTAAGTCCTATGCCCTGCACAAATATGCCTCTCAGATACAACGAGAAACCAGCAAACTGACTGGTTTAACCGGCGAGTTGCTCGACTACTCCAGGGGTGAGACTAGGTTGATGTATTCACCGGTGACAGTGGAAGAGCTATTCAAACAATCAAAGGAGGATATCAAGACTAGATTGGCCGCCAAGGATCTCGATCTCACTTGGAACAATCAATTCAAGGGCATTGTCTTGCTAGATTCCGATCGTATCAATAGGGTTTTGATCAACCTCCTGGATAACGCGCAAAAGGCCTGCGAAAGGAAGGGAGAAATAGAGGTTTCCGCCAGGGAATCCGATAAGGAATTGATTTTGTGTATCAAGGACAATGGTGCGGGGATGGACGGAAGTACTTTGCAGCATGTATTTGAACCCTTCTATTCAACTTCGGATACGGGCGGCACCGGGCTGGGAATGCACATCGTGAAAACTGTTGTAGAAGCACATAAGGGAACTATCGACATTGAAAGTGAAGTTGGAGTCGGCACGAAAATTGATATCAGATTGCCTCTGCACCCCTAGAGAGGTTTTCCCCGGCCAAATCGTTACCCATCATCGTAGGAAGCCCGAAGAGTTCAAAGGCGTTTTCCACTAGGCTCTCCGCCAGCGTCTCGATATTCTCCCCGCGTAATTCCGCCAAGGCCTTAAGCGTATAACCTATGTGTCCCGGATGATTGGCCCTTCCACGCATGGGTACCGGAGATAGGTAGGGGGAATCAGTTTCTATTAGAAGCCTGTTTCGAGGAATTCGCAAAGCCGCTGTACGGATTTCATCCGCGTTCTTATAGCTTATGTTTCCAGCAAAGGATATGTAATAGCCTAAATCCAATGCAACCTTGGCCACTTCCCAACTGGAGGAAAAGCAATGGAAGATACCATGTCTGCAAGCGGATTCTCCGATAATGGCCAGTATATCCTCGTCTGCGCCGCGATTATGTACGATAACCGGCAGACCGGTTTCGGTAGCGAGCTCCAGATGACTCCTGAAAGCCGGCTCCTGATACTCTCTTGTGCTATAACCTCGATAGAAATCGAGTCCCGTTTCGCCAATGGCAATTACGGCCGGATGCATGCATTGGGTTCTTATTGTTTCGAATCGATTGTTCCAATCGATTTTGGCATCACCCTCGGTGGAGGAGTCTATACTGCCCAGGTGCCGCCCCCTTGTAGCGGGTGTGATCAGGTTTCCTTCCACCGAGGAGGGGTGTATTCCCGCCGACAAGTATAAGTTGGCAAAGCGGTCTGCCAACTTGCAGCGCCATGAAAACATTTTCTCATCTATGGCCACATCCAACGCGGCTACGAGATTGTTATTGAATGCTCTTGGGAGTATATCGTCCAGATAATCTCCTTCGTGTTTCATATGCGACGCATGAAAATGGGTATCGAAGACAGGATACGGCAGATAAAATTCCGCTTTTTTCTTGCTTGACATAACTAATTCCAGGTTTGCTTGTAGAAAATCGAGTAAGGTTGGGCTCTTTCGGCTGAACCTGAGCGGAACTGCAGTGACCCATCGAGAGCCAACAGAGCGGTGTTCGGGGAATTGACTGATCTTCGTCGGAGGGCGGCCGGGGTTCTCAATTTCGGTTAAGCGCGTTCAAACTCTCAAAGGCCTCGATAACCCGCTCTACCAGCGACACTTGGCCCGCCCTGAGCCAGATACGGGGATCGTAGTATTTCTTGTTGGGCGCATCAGCACCATCGGGATTCCCAAGCTGGCTTTGAAGATATGCCTCGTTTTTTCTATAGAAATCCAAGACACCACTCCAAGTAGCCCACTGCGTATCAGTGTCGATGTTCATCTTCACTACACCGTAGCCTATGGCCTCTCGAATTTCCTCTTTGCTGGAGCCGGAACCACCATGAAAAACATAGGTTACGGGTTTCGAATCCGAAAGCCCGTACTTGCTTGCGATATATTTCTGTCCCCTTTCTAAAATTTTCGGTGTAAGTTGTACGTTTCCGGGCTTGTAGACGCCATGAACATTGCCGAAGGCAGCCGCGACAGCAAAATTAGGACTGATTTTACTTAGTTCGCTATACATATATTCGATTTCCTCAGGTTTCGAATACAAATCTGCCGTATCGCGGTTCCTGTTATCGACACCATCTTCTTCGCCACCGGTAATGCCCAGCTCCACCTCCAGAAACATCCCCAAGGCGCTGGTTCTCTTCAGATACTCCCTGGCGATAGAAACGTTTTCATCGAGTGGTTCCTCCGAAAGATCTACCATATGAGAGCTATAAAGTGGTTTTCCGGTTGATTTGAAATGCGCTTCGCCGGCTTCGAGCAGTCCATTCAGCCAGGGTAAAAGCTTCTTCGCACAGTGATCGGTATGAAGAATTACCGCAACTCCGTACGCCTCCGCCACCTGATGCACATGCCGAGCAGCCGCAATTCCCCCGATAACATCGGCCTTACTCCCGGTTGGCTTCATTCCCTTACCCGCGAAAAAAGTAGCCCCTCCATTGGAGAATTGAATAATCACGGGAGAATTCGCTCTTGCCGCCGCCTCTAACACACCATTTACCGACTCGGTGTTCACACAGTTCACGGCGGGAAGTGCAAAACTCTCATTCTTGCAGATTTCGATAAGCTTACTCAAATCATCCCCGAAAACAACGCCCGGTTTTACCGCTTCGAGTACTCTCTCTCCCATAACCACGCCTCCATTCTGTTCAATCGAATTTCAGATTGCCATTGTACTAAATTCAACCTTGGTTGACCTATCCCTATTGGCTGATTAGAATTTTAGTTGTGCCGGCGTGGTGGAATAGGTAGACACAGCAGACTTAAAATCTGCTGACCCCTGTGGTCGTGCCGGTTCAAGTCCGGCCGCCGGCAGCAAAACATCGGCAATTCATTTAGGAAGTCCGCCCGCGATACAGCGGAGCCTTATCGTTTTTGAGAGATACTGACTTCAAGGTGACAGGGGGAACAGTAATAATATCTAAACTGTAATGGTTTTACCTCCCGTGAGCGTGTATAGTAATAGTGAATATCCTGAATTGTGAGGTTGCTTGTGAAATTTAGAAAAACCTTTCCTCTACTGTCTCTAATGCTGGGAACAATCGTCGTGGCCTCGGGTGTCGAAAAAGAAGCTTTCTTTGCCGGCGGCTGCTTCTGGTGCATGGAACCTCCCTTTGAAGCGCTTCGAGGCGTTTCGGCTGTCTACAGCGGTTATTCCGGAGGTACAGTGGAAAATCCAAGTTATCAGCAGGTGATAGGGGGCGACACCGGACACTATGAGACAATCAAAGTAGTATACGATGAAAGTATCGTAAGCTACGAAGAGTTGGTGGAGGTTTTTTGGCAAAACATCGATCCCACTGATCGATATGGCCAGTTCTACGACAGAGGCGATCAGTATAGAACCGCTATCTTTTACAGCAATGATACCGAGAAGAGTCTCGCCGAGCGTTCGAAGAAGAAACTCGAAGCATCGGGAAAATTCAAAGAAACAATTGTGACAAAAATACTGCCCGCCGGGCCTTTCTACAAGGCGGAGGAATACCATCAGGACTACTATAAGAAGCATCCGGATCGGTACTATGCCTATGCTGCCGGCTCGGGACGAAAGGGTTTTTTAGCGGGAGTTTGGAAAGACGAGAAATGGGCCAAGTATGAAAAACCAAATGACCGCGAGCTTAGATCGAAACTAACGAAGCTCCAGTTTGAAATCACCCAGAAAGATGGAACCGAAAGAGCCTTTGACAATGAATACTGGGATAGTCATAAGGATGGCCTGTACGTAGACGTGGTATCGGGGGAGCCTTTGTTCTCATCAAGAGACAAGTACGATTCAGGAACCGGCTGGCCTTCCTTTACGAAGCCTATTGACAGTCGTTTCATAGTGAATGAAGCCGATAGAACTCTCTTCATGCTGCGCACCGAGGTTCGCAGCAAGTATGCCGATTCCCACCTGGGGCATTTGTTCAACGATGGGCCAGCTGACAAGGGGGGCCTTCGCTACTGTATAAATTCGGCCTCGCTTCGCTTCGTTCCTTTGGAAGATATGGAAAAAGAGGGATATGGGGAGTATCTAAGTCTCTTCGAAGAATAGAAGACTGCTTAATCAGGCACTTTGGAGTGCGCATTGAAGAGCGAGAGATGTGCCGCGGAACGCTGGAGAATAATCTCCATAGATGGACGTGCAAGCAGGATCGCCGCTGAGAGACGAGTTGGATCTGGAGACTGGTACGGGATGAGCGATAAAATCGAACTTGGTAATAGGCATCTCTAGCAGCACATCGTTCCCCCGTATAAGCCAGTCGCCTTGAAGCACCTCGTTGCTTCAGCCTCGAAAAAAACGTTACAAACTACAAGAAAAAAGACATGAAATGCCGGCTGAGGTGGTCTATCGTGAGTTTACTCATGGGAGTATGCGGTCAATTCTACTTCGCGGTATCCCTTTTAGGAAGATTTTTGTGAGAAGAATCGCCAGGTACATCTTCCCGGTTCTAGTCCTCTTAGCATCATGTAAGGTTCCTACCTCAAGCAAAGTCTGGGTGGTGAGTACTCTAGCCGGTAGCGGTGCATCGGGTTATCTAGACGCCATCGGTATCAGAGCGCAGTTTGACAAGCCCTACGGCGTAGCCGTGGACCAAATCGGCAATGTCTATGTAGCAGATTACAATAACCACTGCATTCGTAAGATTACAGCGGGGGGACGGGTAAACACCTTCGCCGGAAACGGCTCAGCGGGTTATCTAAATGCCACCGGTACTAAAGCACAGTTCAGTTATCCCACCGGCGTGGCCGTGGATTCGTTCGGCAATGTCTATGTGGCGGATGATAGGAATCACTGTATTCGGAAAATCACGAAAAAGAAAGAGGTGAGCACCTTTGCCGGTAGTACCGTGATGGGTTTTAAGAACGGTGTCGGTGGAGAGGCAAGGTTTAAACACCCTATCGACGTGGCCGTGGACCGATTCGACAATGTCTATGTGGTAGATTATGGCAATCACAGCATTCGGAAAATCACGCAGGCGAGAATGGTGAGTACTCTAATTAGCAATGCCGGAGATTCTGCCGATTCAGAGACTAAATTCAGCTTGCCTACCGGCGTAGCAACGGATCGATTCGGCAATGTCTATGTGGTAGATTATGGCAATCACAGCATTCGAAAGATTACGATATCGGATTCAACTAAGGCAAATGAAGTAAGCACCATAGCCGGCAGCGGCACGGCGGGTTCCGCGAATGGTGTTGGCACCGCGGCGCAGTTTAACGATCCAAACGATGTGGCCGTTGACCGATTCGACAATGTCTATGTGGCGGATTATAGTAATCATAGAATTCGAAAAATCACAGCGGAGAGAAGGGTAAGCACCATAGCCGGCAGCGACAGAGCGGGTTATCTGGATGGCACTGGAATCTCGGCACAGTTTTATTCTCCTATCGGAGTAGCCGTGGATTTGGAGGGCAATGTCTATGTGTCGGATTTTGTTAATCATCGCATTAGGAAGTTAGAGTACAAGACGCCCTAGAGCTTCTTATTCGGACGATGTTGGATTCGTTCTTCTATCGTGTAAGAACAGTATCGAATTAGGGCCGAATTATCAGGCTCCAAAACCTACGGAAGCCGTTTCTAATTGATAGCTCATTCGTCATTGCCTGTTTTTCTGTTAAAGTTGATTAGGCAGCATTTGCAGCACATTTTGACAAGTCCTTTGCTGCATTTGATGTGAATTAATAAGAAACTTCTGATATCTTTTATATTATATTTGATAGTCATTATATCATTCTTGATGCAGCCTACTTTGCTCTCGAAGCTGTTTATGTCAGATCTGATGCAGCCTATATCGCCTTTAAGACGATCAAATTTGCCCAAGAGATTGTTCAATTTGCCTAGAAGCTTGTTTATGTCAATCTTAAAGAGGATAATGCCGCACTCTTTGAATCCCATCTTGTCGCATCTGATGTCATTCACAGCATATTCGGAGCTGTTTTGAGATACTTGCATAGACATCCTGGAACTAGCATGCCCTTTTTCCTGCATAAATGCATCTTGTTTTTTATTAGTAAGAGATTTCGTGAAAATGCTTAGGGATAGATACTGAAATGCGAAGTGCATGTCACCCCATTATTACTCTGGCGGGTAGTTTCGAGTATAATCACCCCCGTGGACAATGCTTTCTTGGAGCTGGGAAAACGCGACATTCTTTTCCGAGCCCGCGAGAAATCCCTCCTTATCGGCATATATGATGTCAATGAAACGCAGATTAAGACGCGCGCCCATTTGAACGAGCTGAAAAGCCTTGTTGAAACCCTAGAAATCTCCGTGAAGAAATCCATATTGCTTACGCTTAAGTCAACCAATCCACGCCATCTAATCGGAAATGGCAAGGTAGACGAGATTGCCCAAATAATAGTGGATAAGAAAATAGACCTTGTAGTTTTCGATCGCGATCTTTCCCCCGCGCAGCAACGGAATCTCGAGAATAGGTGGAGGGTGGCGGTTATCGATCGACAGGAGGTAATTCTGGATATTTTCGCGACTAGGGCGTGTACCAGAGAAGCTATTCTGCAGATTTCCCTTGCCCGGATGGAATATAGCTTACCAAGGCTAACTCGTGCCTGGACTCATCTTTCTCGACAACGAGGCGGGGCCAGAGGAAACAGGGGAAAGGGTGAAACGCAGTTGGAGACGGATAGACGTCTTGTTCTAAACAAAATAGCCAAACTCAGGAAAGATCTTAAGAAGATGAGCGGTCAGAGAGAGATACGCAGAAAAAGAAGACTGGAACGCTCCGTGCCATCGGCATCTTTGGTGGGGTATACAAATGCCGGGAAATCCGCCTTACTGAATTCAATGAGCGATTCGAATGTGCTTGTACAAGATAAGCTCTTTGCAAGCCTAGATCCTACTACACGGCGATTCGAACAGCAGGATGGACGCGAATTGCTTATCACCGATACTGTTGGATTCGTCAGAAAATTGCCCCACGAACTTATCGAGGCATTTAAATCCACCTTGGAAGAGGCCCTCCATGCCGATGTAATATTTCACGTGGTTGATGCAAGTAATGACGAATTAGATGAACATATTCAGGTTACGAATGCGGTGCTGCGCGAACTTAAAGTTGGTAACAAAAAGCAAATACTTGTTCTCAATAAAACCGATAAATTAAACAGGCATAAGCGTGAGGAGCTCCGAATAAGATATCCCGACGCTTTGCTGGTATCAGCGAGAAGCGGGGAGGGGATTGAGAATTTGTTAAAGAAGTTTACTGAAGCCCTGGATGCCGATTGTCCGGTAGTTACCCTGAATCTACCTCTTAGCAGATGGGATTTGAGAGCAAAGCTACACAGGGAATCAACGGTGCTGAGCGAAGCATACAGCGATGAGGGGCTTGTAATCGAAGCTAGGCTTAGCAATCGGGAAAAAAATCGACTTTCTGCCTATATCGCTGATTTTGGAGGGTGATATGTCTGTGTTGCGATTTACGATGCGGAATTGCTTCTTAGCTGTAACTTTTCTTGTATTTGTGTTTATAGCCGTTTACTACCCATCTCGCGCGGCAGCCGGCGTGAAAGCCAAAGGAGCAATAAAATCGGCCAGTGGAGAAATTGACGATACTGAACGGACTCTCACAACCCAAAATAGCGATACCCGCAACGAGGCTGTCTTGAAGCTCGCTAGAAATCAATCCCTATCCACTCTCTTAACGAGTGCCGGTTATTCCGCGGGTGTTGTTTTCGATATTGTGGATAGTCTCGGTCAGGTACTGAATATGAGGAAAATGGTTACGGGGCAGGAAGTTCTTGTCAAGTCCTCCGAAGAGGGGTGGATAGAGGAGGTGGAACTGAAAGTTAGTTTCGATCGAACCGTTAGAACCAAGTTTGATGGAGATGCTTGGCGGATTGAGGAGGATATCACAGATACTTATTCGATTCCTAAATTATCCATTGCAACTATCGAGAGTTCTCTTTTTGAGGCTGCTAGGAGCAATAATGTGCCTGCTCCGGTTGTGATGAAAGCAATCAAGCTTCTCAGTTTCAATGTCGACTTTCAGCGGGATATCAAGCCCGGTGATAGGTTGATAATCCTCTATGAGAAGCTATATAGCCACAAAGATAAATACATGACTGCCGGTGATTTGATATACGCAAGGTTTGAAAGCAACGCGAAAGATGTCGATTTTTGGCAGTATACGAGGCTGGATGGGGAAACTGATTATTATGAATTGGATGGAAGATCTGTTCAGAAAACCCTCCTGAAAACACCGGTCGATGGCGCACGCATCTCATCCGGATTTGGATATCGGAAAATTCCAGCGCTCAATTTTGATGGTTTACACCGTGGTATTGATTTTGCGGTTCGAGGTGGAACTCCAGTTATGGCGGCTGGGGATGGGAGGGTTCTGATCGCGGGTTGGCATAACACCTATGGCCTTAGAGTGAAACTCTCTCATATAAATCACTATGATACCATGTATGCTCATTTCAGCAAAATTGCCACCGGAATTTATGCTGGAGCTCGGGTGAGACAAGGCCAGGTTATCGGCTATGTGGGTTCCACTGGTCTTTCAACGGGCCCCCACTGCCACTATGAGGTTCATTACTATGGAACGCCAGTTGATCCAACCAAATTGCAATTTCCTCCCGAGCATCGGCTGGATAATGAGGATATTGTAGTTCTGAATTCTAAAGTGGCTGCCCTCTCGGCCCAGTTTGGTCTATAATAGCTGGAATTCTTGGGAACCTGAATAACAGAGAATCATTGTTTTATGCCTTTTATCAAATCTTTAACCTGCGGTGTTCTTGAAACGAACGCATACCTCTTCGGATTGGATACTGATAAAAGAGTAATTCTATTGGATGCCCCTCAGGGCTGTTTTGACAGAGTCAGCGCTGTGCTAGAGGAGACGGAGTGCCGGCTCGAGGCCGTTTTTATTACGCATGCGCATTTCGATCATATCCAGGATCTTGGATATTTCGCTGAGAATAATACCCCGATTTACGCTCATAGTGCTTCGCGGGATGGAATCGCGAACCCCCAAATCTTCGATATGATTGGACGCCCTAATTATGAGTATCCGAAGGGAAAGATTTCAGTTCTGTTGGAAGGCGGGGATAGTGTGTCGGTGGCTGGACTTGAAATCGAGGTTCTCGAGGTACCTGGGCACACACCGGATTCGTTGGCATATTACATTCCAAGCTATTCGCTTTGCTTTGTGGGAGACTTGATATTTCGGGATTCCGTGGGACGAACCGATCTTCCGGGTGGCGATTTCGATCAGTTGGCGGAGTCCATTCAAACCAAGATATACAGCTTGGATGATTCCACTATTATATATCCGGGGCATGGACCTTCAACCAAGGTTGGAAGCGAAAAACGCAGTAATCCCTTTGTGAGGGGTTAGGGTTGGTTTCCAAACTCACTTGTCCTAATTCTTGATAATCCGGATAATCCACACTTAAACTATTTAGACTTGGAGTGCCCGTGCCAATAACTATCCAAGATGGCCTGCCCGCGATTGATGTACTAGGTAGGGAAAACATTTTTGTGATGCCTGCTTCCAGGGCGTCGCATCAGGATATACGACCATTGAAGCTACTTATTCTGAACCTGATGCCTCTTAAGATAGTCACCGAGAATCAACTTTTGCGCATGCTTTCTAACACGCCGCTCCAGTGCGAGGTAGAGCTGATACTAACCATTTCTCATGAGTCCAAGAATACTCCCAGGGAACATCTGGATATCTTCTATCGGTCCTTTGAAGACATAAGGAATCTCAAATTCGATGGTTTGATTATTACCGGCGCCCCAGTTGAAACCTTGGAATTCGAAAGTGTTGATTATTGGGATGAAATTTCGGAAATAATGAACTGGTCGCGGACACATGTGTATAGCACACTCCACATATGCTGGGCGGCGCAGGCAGGCCTTTATTATCATTATGACATTCCCAAGCATCCAGTTGAAGCGAAGATTTCGGGCGTGTTTCGACACAGCATTGTAGATACCAGGGTGCCTCTTGTCCGCGGTTTTGACGATCAGTTTCATGTGCCGCATTCTAGGTACACCGAGGTGAGGAGAGAGGACATCGAAGGAATAGAAGATCTTCTGATACTTTCGGAATCCGAAGATTCAGGCATTTACATTGTGATTGCCAGGGATGGAAGGCGGGTTTTCGTTACTGGACACTCCGAATACGATCCTCTCACTCTCAAAGAGGAATATGAACGTGATTTGAAACGGGGTAATAATCCCACTATTCCATGTAACTACTTCCCCAACGACGATCCGAATGAATACCCTGTTATCAAATGGCGCAGTCACGCACATTTACTGTTCTCCAATTGGCTTAATTATTATGTCTACCAGCAGACCCCGTACGATCTGGAGGAAATAGGATAATGGGAATCGATCGATCGTGGGGTGCGGTAGTTGTAGACAATGAACAAAAAGTCCTTTTAGTACAGCATTCAAGCGGACGGCACTGGGATCATCCGAAGGGACACTCCAATCCCGGCGAAACACCATCCGAAACCGCCATAAGGGAGATTCGCGAGGAGGGAGATGTCGATGTGACATTGATAAATGGGTTTCAGATACGGGAGACCTGGAACCTACCCGATGGGCGCAGAAAGGAGGTTGTGTACTATCTTGGAAGAAAGACCGGTGCCGCTAAAGAAAACCGAATTCGGGACACGGGAATGAGCATGTCAACTGCCGTGCGGGAGAGAGAGGACAATCCTCCAGACAAAGAAGAAATTCTTGGGCGAGTATGGCTAAGCTATCAGGAGGCCCTGGAGAAGATTACGTATGAGGCTGGAAAGAGAGTGCTGAGAGAGGCCGTGGAATACTTGAAGCGGCATGGAACGGAGGGGGAGCGCTAGTTATTGCCGCGGCTTCGCCCTACCTCGGGATTGTGTTTATTGCTTCCATTGCTTTGTGTTTGATAAGGAAATCCAATGCTTCTATTCCGAATAACACCACGGCCGATACAATCAATCCTGATATGGCAACACCAACTAGAACGGCGAGCATGGTTTTTCGCCGGCTAAGCCCGAGTACCCAGGCGCCCAGAGTGCCGGTCCATGCCCCGGTTACAGGTAGGGGGATGCCTACGAAAACAGCGACGCCCCAGAACCCGAAGCGTTCAACTTTTTTTGCCAGCTTCCTTCGGGCTCGCTCTACAAGCTTATCGAAGTTCGTGGAGTAAAATTGCCAACGATAGAGCAGCTTATGAATGCTGTCCAGAAATAAGTAGGCGATTGGCGCCACGAGGGCATTGAGTAATACGCAGTACGGATAGGCCAGTATCCAGGGGATGCCCTGAATTAGCGCGTATGGCAGGCCGCCTCTGAGTTCGGCGATGGGAAGTAGAGTTAAGATAGCTGTCCATATCCAATGTATCATATTCAAGCAAGGATGCATGCATAGCAGGCTTAAATCAAGTTACAAATCGCGGAAGTGGAAAACGGTACTGAGCTAAGCCCCTTAGTATTCTGGCCATCAATAGGAAGGCGTTGTGATCCAGTGTGTCTACGCTGTCATTAGCTCCGTGGCTGATCTTCCAGGTTTTGGGCAGTTTGATTCCTTGGTGAATGCTCGCCGGATTATCTGGGTTGGCCTTGATTTGTCTATACTGCTTTGCGAGGCTTAGGGCCTCGCCTCGTGGTAGGATGGAGAGTTGAATTGCAGGATACCCCCCGAGTAGCAGGCCCAAATCATCGGAGAACATGGGATTGACACCAAAGTCCTGGTTGTTGGAATAATTCTTCAAAAAATCCTCCATCGCCTTGTAGATACTGGAAATCGAATTCTTAACTCGCTTTGTTCCTAATTTCTGCAGACTGCATCCCCATACCGGTGTATTGCCGATTCCACACATGTCAAGTACCAGGAAAAGCACGTTCTTCACCTTGAGCCTTTTGAGATGTCTTGCCAGAAACCACGAACCCTGATCCGTGGGTCTCATCTTTTCCGTAAGTTCTTCCCTGTCCGTGAATATTATCTGAGTACGGTGCTGCCACCCCAGCTTGCGAATTTCTTCCCAATGGTTCATGAGTTGGAAGATGCATGCGGCGTTGTCGTTGGCCCCGGGAGTTCCGCGAACCCGATCGTAGTGGGAAATAAGGGTAACGCGATAATACTGCTTGTCCATTTTTGCTGCATTAGGGGTAGGGAGCGCTATATGCCTGGCTTTGTCGATCGGGATTACCTCGTAGGGTATCCCACGCCGCTTTAGCGATTCTTCCAGTATTTCTCGCCTGTTGGCGTCTTCAGAGCAGAACTGCCTTAGTTCTTTGAGATCTTCCTCGGGAAGGGGGAGGCGTGGTAAACCCAACATGCCTAAGTATATGGCATTGCGACCTTATGAGGATATTCGCTTGCTGAATAATCGAACTGCTTGGAACTTCAAAGAGTCAGTTTAACCAACTCCGGTGTATGGCCTCTAGAATTGAGCCCCCGCGGGGTGTGCCTATTCGGTAGTGTTCAGAATTTCTCGCGCATTTTATTTCAAACGATGACTTCATTGTTTTGCGCTTCAAGCGCATGAAGTGATTCCATCTACCCTCGGGTACTCCACGGGTTGCTCGCGATATGCCTTAATCTGACTGCTGCCAGGTGTAAATGGCTTTGCCCACTCCGAAAGGCTTCAACCACCACGACGGGAATTCCCTTCATGATCCCTTGGATTACTCGCTCGAAACCTTATCCAATGGTTGTCCGGGAGAAGCATAATAGATAGGCAGTTCACCAATCCGTGCCGATCCTGTCGCACGTCTTATGCGCTTATGAGGCAGCTCGTTGATAACTCCCTGTGCCTTCCTGGAATCTGCAATCCGACTTCCAGACGTGTGAATCGCTTTCAGCATGTAACTGACTTCTCGCACCCTAACCGGGAGAACATGGCCTGGTATTGCGAGTGTACTACGAAGCTGCTATTGTGCACCCGGCAGATACTCTCTATGCCAATTCCCGCCAAGCATCAAAGACAATCGGGCGGACACCCGAAGGCCGCGATCGGTGTGGCGGGAAGGATTACCAGCCTACCAGTTCTCTTTCGCACCCTAATAGATACCCATCACTATAGCCCTCGGCATTCACTGAATTTGCCACCAACAGCGATACATTGCGAACCTCACCCCCCAAATTTACTCATGACGATATCATCCGGATACGAGTGAACCTCCTCAATCGAACGATGATGCCATTCTTCGATCTTTGCGTAAACCTTCTTGTTCAGATTGGATATCGTACCAGCGACACGCGTGTGCCCATGCCTCCGCAATGTCTTCAGCACGGCGCACAGGGAGGTTTCGGAACTTTCAACGGAACTTCACCTGCCTTTCGTGTGAAGCGTTCGTAGCTATCCGCTCCTGTGTTTTTGCGACTTTCCGAGCGCTCATAACGGCTGCCCCACATAGCCGATCCGTTTCCATATGAAGCATCTACTTTCCCCTTCAATCGTGCATCGAACTATTTTTCCAAGACGTCCCTCATCGATATGAATAACCTCTATGACACTTCTAGTCTTTTTTCCATACTCAATGACTCTTTCTCTCGAGTGAATGTAGGGAAAAGACTTTTACGTTAACAACAGTGTTGGGAATTGCGGCCAATACTTCCAATCTATTCGGAATCGTCATTCCCATTCGCATCTTTCCCAGGTTGCTCAAGCTCCCAATATGAGATTAGGTATCGAGAATGTCCCGGCTCGAACCATTCCTCTTTTCTTTGCTTCTCATAGTACTGTTCAATATTCTGAAGATCGGCGATACCGCCTTCCCTTTCCATATTGCCATTTTCGATAACATACATTTTTTCTGGTAATTGTGCCGTATTGGCTCTCCGAAAATATCCGTAGGCCTTATAATTCCGATCATACAGAGCAAACCATGCACTAGACGGACCATAGATTGTAGCATCTTCGTTTTCTGGAATGACTTCCCGCAGCCTCTCAACATAGTCGGGCCAAGAAAAATTCCGCTGACTCCAAAACAGCCATGCGTACTGAGGAATTTGAAACAACAGGAAGCCGGCGATAAAGACAGGTAGAAGATTCAAGTTGGCGCTCAGATATAGAAGCAGCAGTATGAAAGGTGGGTATAGGAAAACGATGTACTGGTGATTCCCTCGCGGTAGAAGAATAGAGAACAGGAGCATCATACAAATGAAAATAGGAATAAATTTGTCATTGCGATATTCCTTCCGGATTATAAACATGAAAATGCCCGCGATTACTATTACGAGTTCGGGCCAATGCCTCCAGGAATATCTGTGTTCGAAAAAGTATTTAAATATTGGATTTCCTCCGATGCGATTCGATATCTCTAGAAGACCTCCAATCCACTTGAAATGCAGCGCCATATAGTATCCAAGCCCCAGAAGGCCGCCGAGAATAAACCGGGATGCAGCGACCGCGGTGAATCGGCGATTCTCCTTCGCGGTGTTCAATAGTTCACTTAGCGTAGCGCTCAGTATATAAAAAAGGCCAACCAGCCCGTATGGATGAGTTTCGATTGCGACACACAGGCTTATCGCCGAGAAAAACGGTCGTTTGCAAAGGTGTAATGTGAGAGACAGTGTGGATAGAAACAGTACTAAGGCATCGCTTCGAAGCCGATGCGCCATTCCATAGTACGCCTCCATCAGGAGCATAATCAGCACAAAGCACATGGCAATTGAGGGAGTGTATCCAAGGATTAAAAGGTTTTTTCTCCATAGGGCCCAACGCCAAAAAGAAGGAGTGTCGAGAGTAGATATCCAGCGGGTCTCGACCACGAAGTCGCCAATCCCCACGCTCCATATATAAGCGCATAAGTTCTTCCAAAGACCGAGGTTCCTCCGTCTCCATCAAGATATCCAAACACGGAATCATAGACATCGCCCTCGTTCCAATATCCATAGGCCCAGGAGAAACTCCAAGCATCATCTATGTGCTCAATTCGATAGCGATTATGAAATGGCACGTACAATACTATGAGGATAACGGTTACTGTAAGCGCGAGAGACCTTGGGATGCCTTGAATCCTCATCCCTCATCATCGTCCACAATGATGTATTCGGGCCTCTCCTTAACCTCATCGAGTAGACTACCGAGATAAACCCCTAAAACCCCTATAGCCGAAAGCTGAGCACCGCTAAAAAACACGATAATCAGAGCTGCGAGAGCCCAACCGGGCACAGCAGTTATGTGCCTGGGGGAATAGGCAGCAATTATATACAGAGCAAAAAGTAACGCGGCAGCCATGCTTATAAGGCCAAGGTGAAGTGCCACTGTTAGCGGCTTGCGGCTAGTTGTAACCAGACCATCGGTGGCCAGACGCATCATTCTAACAAGCGGGTACTTTGTCTCTCCCGCCGCTCTGGCATCTCTATCATAGAGAAACTCAACCTGCTTGAATCCCATCCAGGCAAGGAGCCCTCGAATGTACTTGTTCTTTTCCGGCAGGGATCTATATGCCTCGATTATCTTCCTGTCGATAAGTCGGAAATCGCCGGTATCCAGAGGAATTGGGTATTCCGAAAGTTTATTCAGCAGCCTGCAATAGAGTTTAGCCGTCCATTTCTTGAATCTGCTCTCGCCCTTCCTACTTCTCCTTCGACCATAGACCATGTTTGACTTTTCTTTGAGACACAGATCCAGCATCTCGGGGATAAGCTCAGGGGGATCTTGGAGATCGGCATCGATAATTGCGGCATAATCGCCATGGCAGTGATGTATCCCGGCACTAACTGCCGCTTGCTGCCCAAAATTCCGAGAAAAGGAGATAACTGAAACCCTCGAATCCCCGCTGGAGAATTCTCTCAGCATGGACGCTGTGCCATCGTTGCTTCCATCATTGATATAGAGTATTTCGCCATCCCAGCGGGCCTTGTCAATTACGCTCAGTAGGCGTATGTGAGTTGTCCCTATAACCTGCTCCTCGTTATAGCAGGGAACGATGATTGTCAGCTTCATTCAGAAGTTTCAACTAGCATACAATGAAACATGTAAACCTCATGCAACTTAGCTAAATCTGTATCCGCGGGCATGTCTAACCGGCCTGCTCCAATTATCTCTGCAATTTTGCCAAAGATAGCTCATTTTCCTTTCCTCGACCATCGATAAATCTCAGACCTTGATTCTATACTTAATTCAATTCTGTTGATAGCGAAGTGCTCTTTTGGAATCGAGTGTATAAAAACGTAGTCATTTTCGCCGATCTGATAAGGTCGAGTCATGAAATTTGTCTTCGCCCAAGCCCTTTCGGAGAGTCTACCCGGCAATAGCCCGAAGATTTTTTGATACAGTGCTCCATCATATTTGTACCTGAGGCGGAAAAACAATTCCTCCCAATTGACATCCGTCCTCCTGTTCGCACTGAAATGGAAATACAGAAAACATCGTTCGGCATCGCGGTGCTTGGAAATATCAATCAATCTCACATCACCAAAATCGCTGTTGGCGGTCAACAAGGACGTAGATTCATTGTAATATTCCCAACCCGGTTGCTTCCCATACACAGCGGCAAACCCGTGATACTGTGCGACTGCTTCGTTTATCCAATAATTCGAACTAGCTCTGATATCCCGATCAAAGACCCGCTTGTTGAACCGCGTTCTTGGGAGCGGCCATTCCACCGTAGATTCACCATTTGCCAGCGCCTCACTAGCGATAGCCTTCCTTTCCTTATCCAGTAATCTCGCTTCCCAGTATGAAATTCCGTCCGATACGGCTGGGATTATCGATACAGCGGTGAAAGCAATCAAAATCCAGTTCAGAACCCGCTTAGCGACTATCCTTGGATCTGAAAGGATTGAAATTATGGCACATATGAAAAATGCCGATGATGCGGAGCCGGATCTCAATGGCACTGTTGGAGAAGCCAGAATAAGTACGTTGTTGAGGAACCCGGCTCCCGCAAAAAGCCAGGTTGTCCAACCGATACGGCCCATTTTCTTAAGCGCCACCAAAGCCAGAATCAGCAGTAGCAGTAATACCTCCCACGAATAGAGATGCAATTCCAGGTACTGCGGAATATTATTGACAAGCATAGAGAAGAATGTCCTATCGGTGCCGATAGCTTCTGCTCTAGCTCCATTCCCGGGCGCCGTAATCAATAGGATATAACCGGCAAGATAGGCTAGGAAACCAGGTATCTGCCAAGCTGTCCGTCTGTATTCACCTTTCCACCTGAAAACAAGAACCAGAAACATCATCAGACCCGTGAATGAGGTGGATTCGTATCCACAACCCGCAAAAAAACCCACCAGTACATGTGAGATTAGGATTGGAAAATTGATTCTCTTATATAATAATGTGGAAAGTTTCAAGAATAATAGGAGAAAAAAGGGTATCCAAAGATAATGGATACTACCACTGAGCCAAATAGTTGTTTCCCCCAAGGTTCGAACAAATAGCCAAAACAGATAAAAGCTGATAAGAAACAGCATCCAAATCGGCCGGCTAGTTTCATTGCCGACTCTGCCGCTACCCGTAATTGTATTGAATAAATCACTACCAGGTGCAACCCTGGAGCTTAGTTTGCTCCTACCGAAATCAACGAGCAGTAGGTTCAGCCCCAAGAAAACACAGGTGTTTAAAATGCGGAAGACTACTCTCTGCCACTCCCCAAGCAGCGCCAATTTTCCTATGGCCACAGACACGATTCGTCCGCCCCAATTTTGATAATAGATTCGCGTCGATGTTATTATATCCATTAACGATTCTAGTCGCCGAGAATTGTCAGCCATGGAGTGGGAGTAGTCGTCTGCATAAAGTGGAATGCTGAGATTCAGGTAAAGGTACCAGGAGCCAACTATTATTATCGATAGCCAGAAATAGAGCTTCTCCGCGTACTTTGATCCGCCAAGTCCAAGGCTACCATACTTGAGTGCATTGCGCATGGTTCAGCTCACCTCCGAAAAGTAATACTGACATTAGATCCCTCATCATCGTCCACAATGATATATTCGGGTCTCTCCTTGACCTCATCGAGTAGACTACCGAGATAAACTCCTAAAACCCCTATAGCCGAAAGCTGAGCGCCACTAAAAAACACGATAATCAGAGCTGCGAGAGCCCAACCGGGCACAGCAGTTATGTGCCTGGGGGAATAGGCAGCAATTATATACAGAGTATTTCGCCATCCCAGCGAACCTTGTCAATTACGCTCAGTAAGCGTATGTGAGTTGTTCCTATAACCTGCTCCTCGTTATAGCAGGGAACGATGATTGACAGCTTCATTCAAGGAGTTCCCGATTTATCGCGTCCACGAGTTCGTTGTTATCCGACTTATTCCTAATCGCTAGTCTGATGTACTGATTAGAGCTTGGGATACCAAGCTTTCCCGTAAGGTCTTTGACGAATATCCAATGCTTAACAAGAAGTCTTCTTGTTAGCTCCGTGGCAGTAATCCCTCTAACAATCTCACAGGTAACGAAATTTGCCTGCGATGCTAAGGGCCTGATTTGAGGGATCATAGATAGCTCGCTGCAGAATCGATTCCTTTCCCTAGCAATTCTTCTGCATGCATTCGCGTATTTATCCTTATACTTGCCAATTATCTGGAGAAAAAATTCCGCTAAGGAGTTGATGTTCCATATCGGAAGTTTTCTCTTAATCTCATCCATATAAGCAACATTGGAACTCGCCGCCACCCCCAATCTTAGCCCCGGAATTCCATAGCTCTTGCTTATGCTCTTTATTACCACCAAGTTCGGAAACGATTGAAGAATCGCATCGACAATCAGAGTATTCTTCTCGCCCTCAATTGAGAAATCCACAAAGGATTCGTCTAGTATAAGCTGAATTCCCCTCGCCGATAAATGCTCAAGTAGCTTTAGTATTTCTTTTTTTTGTATGAAATTACCGCTTGGATTATCGGGATTGATCAGTACTAATCTATCAAGACCCCTTGAGAACTCCTTTAGCTCATCGATACCATACTCAAAATCCATATTACCAGGTTCATAGAATCTTGCACTTTCTTTCCCAATGCGTTGATGATATTCGTTGAATGTTGGTGTAACGAACCCGGTGATAATACCGGATTCACTCATCATAGTATTAATCAACTCGGCGGCGCCATTCCCAGTGACAATGTATCTACTGTCAATATCGAAGTGTTTGGCAGCTAGAAGGTTCTGAACATCAATGCCTGATGGATATTCGGAAAGCAATACGTTGAAGTTGCTCTTGAGTTCTTCCAGAAGTCGACGATTCGGGAAGAAAGGATTCACAAGGTAACAGAAATCCGTTAATACAGGATAGCGCCAGTATCCACCGAAGCGACTCTGTATCTTTTCCAGTTTTTTCTCTTTGCTTGCAAAGAGTATCTCAGCGTTATCCAAATCTTGTTTATCGTCTATTTCGTACCAAAGGTCTTTTTCATCCAGAACACACGCGCGCAGTTCGTTATTATCAAGAAAGTTAATCACACTTAGCACTTGCTCGTAATACTCATTGTAACCTACGGATTTGATATAAGCCTCAAGAAAAGGTAGATATTTTCTCTTAGAAAAATCTACAGAGAATTTGTATATATTGACAGTTTTGAAATACTCCCCCATCTTGAGAAGCTCAAGATTCCCTCCTGATATAAATTCCTTGATTCGTCTATGCCTATCAATCCTAACCACTGTTCCATTCATCCACGACTTAAACCTCGACACTAGAACTAAGGAATGCCAAGGATCGTTGATTATTCTTTGGAGTAAGTCTCCACTAAAAATCAGATCGCTTTCCAGGAGCAGGGTGTCCTCTTCAAGTAGTAAATGTCTGGCAAGGTATAGGGAATAAATATTGTTGGTTTTGTCGTAGATTGAGTTCTCAACGTAGATGATTCTCACTCCGTCCCATGAAGTGCCGACATGAGATTTAACTTTCTCGCCTTTGTATCCAACTACAAGAATAATTCGACTTATTCTATGCCGAGTCAGATTATTCAGTGCCCTAGTTATAAGCGTAGTTCCATCAACACGAACCATGCATTTCGTGTTGTCGTCGGTATATTCCCCAAGTCGCTTCCCCATTCCAGCGGCAAGAATTATTGCTTGCATTAGCTGTTCCCGTTTTGGATAAAACCGTGCATTAGATTTTTTGCCAGTGAATAGAAGTTACTTGTAGTCCAATACAGTACAAGACCGGAGGCGGAATTATAGAGCAAGAGCAGAAATACTGCCGCAACTACGAGAAGCTTGGTCTTTTCACCCACCCCGAAATCTCTCGCGTATACAAGGGATGATAGAATGTTGAGGAATGTCATTATAAGAGGAAGTACGTTAATCGATAAACCCCTGAACTCGAGAGCAGCATCGGGAAGCCCCAGGTTTTCCATGAACAGAAACGAAACGCTCTCCAGCATAGGATTGTGAGATAAAAGCGTGTAAGCCGCCAAGAAAAAAGGAATTTGTATCAGAAATCCGAAACTGGTTCGAAGGCTCTTTATTGGGTGATAATTGAACTCCTTATATAGCTCCACTGTTTTCTTATGGCGCTGTTCCCCTTTGTAGGCTTCCTTTATTGCTGCCAGCCGTGGTGCTAGAGTTCGCTGCAAGAGTTTTTCGGCGTCCTGCCACCTTTCCGCGAGATAGTAAAGAGGCAACAACGCCGTATTAACAACAAGACTGAGTGCGATAATACTGATGCCGACATTGCCAGTTGAAGAAGCGATACCCTGAAAAATTAGCTTCATAAGGAATCGAAGAGGCGCAATGAAGATTAGCTCAAGAATTTCCATGACACGGTGATTATTCTTTGTCGACCTTCTTCTTATCTTCGACTCTCTTGCCTTTTTTGAATATTCCGAATAATCTGAAGAACCACCCCTTGAAGACAAACACCAACGTCGCAACGGCTCCTATTATAGCCGAAACAATCATGCTCCCGGTGCCCGGATCAAGGTAGGCAAAGGCGGGAAAAGTAGGAATTACTAGAAAAAGGAAGCTGAAATATAAGATGTGCAATTTCTCGTCCCTCCTTTGAGTATTATGGAAAAACAAACGACTATGAGGAAGTCTCTAACAGCTCAATCAGTTGATTCGCTGCAACTTCCCCCGCGTAACCGAAATTGAATACCGATTCTTCTCTTAGTTCTTTCATTTCATTTCTTTCTCGCGATAGAATACTCGTAATCGTCTTTGGTAGCATATCCAAGTTCTCGCCCGATACAACGCCCCCAAGGGACTGCCTAATCTCCCGTTCCCAGACAGTTCCTTCAAGGTCTTCATGCTCGAAACCCCTGATATCGAGTTCATAATCCAATGTAATAACCGGTTTCTCATATACGAATGCGTAGTCGAAAATAACACCCGAAAGATCCGAAATCATGATATCCGAGGAGAGCATACTATTGTGACCGGATGAATCGAAGTCCCAACTAATACAATCAATGCTACTGCTTGCCGATTCCAGTGTAGTTAGCAACGAAGTTTCTGATTTCAATTGCTGGGGATGAGGACGAATAATGATATCGAGCCCTGTATTCGCTAAAACATCTATCAACCTCATCCGATATCGGCTGAGTGCACCGTTGGGACCCCAGGTAGGGGCCAATAGGATGCTAGTTCCTTCTTTTTGACTATCCTCTCTCGAATTCCGGGCGCTCAATACATCCATATAGGGTAGACCTGTTTCTAATAAATTCTTCACTTTTCCATTTCTAATCTTCTCGAGCCTTCTAATTTCGCCAATCTGATGCTTGCCCGAACACATCACGGTGTCGAAATGATCGAAGGAGTGTTTACGGTAGAAGGATACGCCCGTGGGTGAATGAATTACATGGATATAGTGTTTGACAGTAGGAGATCTCTTAATTGTAAGCGTTTGAAGGCCGGGAGTTGTCATAATCACAAGATCCGCTCTCAACATGCTCATGAAGTACATGAAGCTCATTCCATGCCCTAGGCAGAAACTTGCTACATTGTCTGAATACTGCCACAATCCCGGATCGTTATTGTCCATCGTTAGGTAGGTGAGCACCCTACCTTTCTCAAGTAGTGATTCAATTATCGGGGCCATGGTATTCCAGCAATTACCACCTTCGGAAAAAAAAACCATTTCACGATATTCTCTGGGTAGTCCGTGGAATTTCTTAAGGAGACGAATAGCCCTTAGCATGTGACTCTTCGGTTATCAAATTTTCGCAGACCTCGTACTACTTGGCGGTATTTACTCATTCTCATCGACGGGGAATAATAATCGAAATCAACCGCGTAAGTAACCGGTTTTTCCGCGATTGAATTCGCGACTTTGTCGACAAAATCAATCCTGTCTTTTGCAAACTTAACAGGAAGTTCCCCAAACTCACCCGGTAGCCCGGTAACATAGGAGACTATCGGTAATTTGAAATACATAAAATGCAAGAACTTAGAGGTTAAGCCAAACCACTTCATTTCCTTCGTTCTTATAAATGGGAAAATCGCAATATCCGAGTATTTCAGCATCGGCATGTAGGCTTCCTTGGGTAAAAATCTCGCGTAGAAGAAATTGGGGAAAACTCTTAGAATCTGTCTCTGAAATATATTCATAGGGGGGCCTATTATATGAAAATCGACATTCTTCAGTCTTCTTAACAGCAATAAGAGGGTTCCTATATCCAATGGATGCAGGCCAACGTAGATGGCGTTCAAGCTACCCTCCCTGAATGGGTTTTCAGCCGGTAACTCATCGAGGAATGCCATCCCGTTCTCAATAACGACAGTTTTCTTCCAGTAATCCTTCGGAACATGATTTTTGTATATGTCCTTTTTCAAAATGATTAACGATGAAATTCTAAAGGCGGTATTTTCGAGCTTGCAATACCAACGCCCTCTGCCCAGAACGAGATTCACAGAATCCGATTGGCGGTAGATTATTTTCACGATTCTTGGTATTTCGGGCAGCAAAAACAGGGGCTTGCCGCTTTCAAGCACAACGAAGTCATACGAGGAGAAGTTGACGATTTTGCCTAATGACCGAACGTTGATCAGACGGATTATTTCAAACAGGCTTTGTGGAACCCACCACATGAACCTATCAATATATGGAAGCCATGTGAGCGAGGGCCGTAGGCATTTAACCCTGGTATCTCGCGGAGGTGGTATTTTGGGCGTGTAAAACACTCGAGGAAAAACCAGATGATCCACCTCCCAGCCCTCACGTTCAAAGGCCTCTGTCAATACATCCATGCCCCTACTCGTGTAGGAGAATGGATAGGAGGAGACAAGGAGGACTCGCCGTTTAGAAACCTCCAATTCGAATTTTCCTGATTGCGTCGCTTCCGCTGATAGTTATCTTGTCATCCAGAGAATCTGAATGATAAGAGAACATGATAGGCTCTCTATCAAGTTGAATTGTAGTATTTTGAGACACAAATTCACCGGTTACGATATTTTGAATCATAACATCAGATCTGACATCTGACAGATCCAATGCTTGAATGCCAATCTTCGACCAAAGGAAAAGCACCCGTTTCCCCTCGCTGCTCCCGTATCCGAATGCATGAACAGTTTTGTTTGTCGGGTTTTCAAGAATTGTTAAACCTTCAATGAATTTCAGTCCTGTCAAGGCGCCCGCGACCCGACCCCAGGTCTCCAAACCGTTTTTGGGAATGTAATTCCCATCCGGTTCCCTGTAGAGAAGGGCAAAGGAAGCAACCTCAAATCCCCTGGAATTCCTTTCATCTTCCATCGAGGTATACAACTGATACCAGGTTATTATTTCCGCTCCTGCAGCGCTTAATCGAATCAGACACTCGGCTATTTTGAGAGGTAGAGCTTCCACTGTAACTCTGTAGGGATAGAGAGATTTCGTGGGATATCCCACCTCGGTTATCCAGAGTTCCTTGGAATCGTAGCCCCAATCATCCATGTCCTTTCTAACCTCGGCAACCCATTTCGCCTGACTCGGAATCCAGTATCCATAAGGGTGGATAGAAAGCGCATCAGCTGCCTCGAGTATGCCCGCATCGAGTAGTTTCCTCACATAGCATCTCCCTCCAACCCATGGATTTAGCATAAGAGAGCCTACCGCCACCGGTATTCCGGGTGCAGTCCTTTTCAGATACGAAACTGTCTCACGGCATAACTCAAAAAATTCGCTGTCGCTGCCTTCCCAAAACAAGCGCATATTGGGTTCATTCCATATCTCGAAACCTGCTATTAAGTCTCCCCAGCGTTCGTATACCTTTCCCACGTACGTAAGGAATTCCGGAATATATTCGGTTCTGATATAGGGGTTTCTATCCCCCCTGTGGCGAACTTTTGGATGATCATAGTCTAGTATCAAAATAATCCTGCGATTATTCTTTGCAGCGTTGATAATAAGCTCATCGTAACGGCTGAAATCCCAGCTGCCGTCAATCTTCTCTAAAAGACTCCATTTGACGTCCATGCGAACGTAATTGGCAGCGAGTTTATCGAATATCTCTATCTCAACCTCGTTACTCGGAGCATCGCAGAATCCGAAAGCAAGCCCGTTTTCCGGCCAGAGCAAGTGGTTCGGAATGATTAGAATCAGTACAAGAAGCAGATTCTTCGACATCATTGCCGGATATATCTCCAATTCTCGGACTCGGCGGGATCACCACTAACTACAAATTGATGATTGATGCGATATTTGTATGGTCCGTTATCACGTGGATGAACTGAGGTGAAATTAACCACTATCTCTCTGTCTTCTGCAGTACCGAGGGTTGGATCATCCAGCCTGGAAAGGGCGATTGAGGGTACATCGGCAATGGACATCAATCGATTGTCTACACTAAACCGCGACTTGCTATTGTAGCCTTTCACTAAGAGCAATGAATTAACCCTCGAAGAAGCTGTAATTATATTTCCAACCTCGTCCCTTAGAACTGGAAGTTTGGTCCATTGTCGATGTATTCCACTATAACCGTGATCCGATACGATTACAATCTTGGTAACATCTATTAGATTCTCGTCTTCAAGCCATTTGGTGAACGAGGCTATTTCTTTCATTGTTCTCACCGCGGAAAAATAAACAGCATCGGGGTTTGCCACCTCGATTTCATATTGTGGATCAAATATATAATCGCCAATTCTGCTACTCTCCAGTTTCAAATCAGAACCTATGGCCCAAGGAGTGTGTGGCAACTCGTTAGTGATGAATTTGAATGTCGGCAACCCCCCGTCAGCATAGGAAAGAGAATCCAAAAGATCGATGAAGCCAAGGTGGATTACCGCGTGTTTTACATCCTGATAACTCTGCCTTGTCAGCAACCAACGGCCATCGAGGTAGATGAATGGTCTAACAAAATGTGGACTAGCTTTGAAAAACCCAATAACGGAGAACAATCTCACATATTGTTCAGGGCTCATATCGAAATCTAAATTCGCCGCCTCCTTACTTATACTTAACCAATATTCCACATAGTGTCTTGGATTCGCCACTGTAACCCGCTCGTCATTGATATATTCATCCAGAGAGAGGTAATCGGGATGAACAAAAGTGAAGTCGTAGCCCCGTTCGTGACTAATCGTGGGATAATAGGTATAGGCATTGTGGATTCTCTCCTCCAACAGAGTTCCATTGGAGGCATTGACACGATCCGGAGTATATTCGGGTCCCGCGAGTATTGAAGGCAGACTGCCATAGGTTGAAAAACCAGTACTTAGCGTGGATGGATACCAGGTAAATCCCTTTAACGAGTCTTGGATGTCGGGATATTGCTCCAGAATGGCCGGTATGAGATCCGCGCCGAACATGTCTAGCATAAAAACAATTATATTGCCTTGGTTTGAAAATCGGAAAGCCGGCTTCGAGCTTTCAGGAAGAAATGCCTCGTCATTATCCGAATGTCCGGCCTTCAATAAATCATCGCTCGTCCCCAGATCAAACAGGGTTTGTCCAGAAGTCATCAAATTAAGAATGACAACAACTGGAAGAAGCCATCGGGGAAATCGGAAAATTCCTACAAGGGAAAGAGAGAAGAGCAGGAGTAATCCGGCAAATTCCAGTGCGAAGAGTTTTAGATATTCCGAATTAACGCCCTGATTAAACACTCTTAGATGCCCTGGCTTGCTTAGGATTGTGGCGTCCAATACCCCGTAATCCCCTGGTAGCAAGTAGGTATAAACCCAAGCCGCGATAGCCATCGTTAGGAAGATACACAACAAAACGGGCCTTAGAAGATAGAATGAGAGTCTATACACCGCAAAAGTTATTGCAAAGGCCGCCACGAAGTATACAACATGTCGGGATAGCAGTGTCAAAAAAGGAAAGGGCATGGAATTTAGATCGGTGAGATGCAGGGAGACGGGGTTCCACAAAAAGAGGAGTCCATTGAATAGGATGAGAGAGAATACCGTGGTAGCATCTATCTTCTTCTTATGCTTAAGGTATAGATTCCCCAAGATTGCTCGGAAGGGCCAACTGCATGCGTGAATTCCAAGATATAGCAATAGCGGAACCTGGGCGAGCAGTAAATACATGTGAGTTTTGTATAGCTGGACAGAGGATGACATTCGGATAATCAGATACCCATGCACTAGGAACATTGGCAATGCAAAAACTGTCAATGACACCCGCCGCCACTTCCCACTTACCATAAAAAGCATGACTGCAAAAAGTACTAGGAGAATTGTCTCTAGTAATAAAACAGATATATATGATATTTCAGGTTGAATATTGCCGATTAAAATTGCCACCGGAGGCAAGGCTATCCCGACAAAAGCCAAGGCAAGTAACCAGTAATGGCGAGGCCCGTCCATCTTCTATCCCCTTAACCAAACTGGATTCTATAGCGAATCCGATTCTGTTGATAGCATGCTTTTGGGAAACTTCGCGTATACACCAGCCTGAATAGGTTATCCGGACGCCGATAGAGGTTAATCTCATCAGCCGTAATACGATGAATTTATTTGCCGGCATTCCACCAACGAATGTGTAAGCCTCGCTCCCATTGGTGAATCCGGAGTCTCCGGAGTCCAACATTGATAAAACTTCTCCTGAAGTCTCTCAATCATCCCCGGAGAACCAGAAAATCGGAGTTTTCCCCATGCACACGTATGCTCGGATAATTCTGTTCCTCACGGAGGCCTGATATTCCTACATTTTCAGGGGTTCGCCAAAGACTGGGGCGCGATTGGTATTGTGCATGGTGTTATAAATCCAGGTAACTATGGCGTAGGTGCGGCGGTAGAATCCTGTGTATGGGTCCATCATTCTAAAGACCAGTTTCGAATTGCTCAACTTGATGGCAGAGGAGCCGTGAATCAGGAATCCCTTGTCGGTAGGCAAGATAAGTATTGTGATTTGCATTTGTTTTTTCCCAACAACTTTCAACACCAAGTGCAGGTTGCTGAGGTTCTTCATGAAAAATCCCAAGCTTTGTCCATCCCAGATGTAATCTATTTGGTAGTATGCCCTACCAAGATTTACCTCTTTCATGTGCAGCAGTAGGCTATCTGAGGCCGGAATGAAATCAACCAGGGGGTCGTCTATCGGTTTTCTTTTCTTCAGATCGGATATTGCATAGACATTGTCAAAAAGAGGTACCACCGCCTTTCTCCTAGTCGATAGATAGGTTACCTCAGAAAGAGAACTAACCTTTCTGGCAATGTTATAGATTTCAAGATTAATCCCATTGATGCTTTGGGAGTAGGGTATGATATACAGCCCCTCGGTTAGTACGTCGGGTTGAAGACTGTTCGTGCGTTTCACGAGTTCCCGCGCCATTGGGATGTTGGGAAGCAATTTGAATCCTTCGGACTGCTTATCGAGGCGAAAAATTTCCTTGGATTCTAGTAATTCGTCTGTGGCCGCTTCGGGTATTCCCAGCAGAACTTCATCAATGGTAATGGCATCTATCCCTGCTGCGATGAAAAAACAGATAACGAAGCTCGCGAATGCTTTATCTACCATCAAGATTCCCAATCTACTGAAGTTTTTCTTGAAGCAATGGTCAACATACCACAATTAGGCCAAAATACCCAGAAGTTTTTCCGAGATATATCGGACTTTCATGGGGACGAGTTTCCGGTAGGTAGAGCGTCGATGATGAAGTTTTTGAAGCGTTCGAATACTGAGATTAGACACGGGTTATATATGGATGCAACCTCAAAAGTGAGGACAAATGTGATTGAAGGAGGAATTTCCCTTGCCGAACGCGAGTGGCGCAGTGGACATATGGCCGCGTGCTATTGGTTTACCGGCCTGTCCGGAGCCGGCAAGAGCACCCTGTCCCGTGCGTTCGAAAAGAAACTCTTCGATGAGGGTAGACTGGTCTTTGTTATAGATGGGGATGATATTCGCCGCGGATTGAGCGAGGATTTGGGATTCAGCCATGAAGATAGGGAGGAAAACGTTCGGCGAGTGGGTTATGTCGCTAAGCTGATGTACGACGCCGGATTCATTGTTCTTTGCTGTCTTATCTCACCGACACAGAAATCGAGGGACTCTGTTCGGGCCTTGTTTCCCCCTGATCGCTTCAATGAGGTGTTTGTTAAGTGCAGTGTAGAGGAGTGCATTAGACGAGATCCGAAGGGTTTGTACAAAAAAGCCTTGGCCGGCAAGATACCCAATTTCACCGGCATAAACGCGCCTTATGAGGAACCCAGATGGGCGGAGTATATTGCAGACACAATGCGCATGAATGTGGATGAATGCGTTGAGCTGCTAAATAGCGATCGGATGGGAATCAGGGAGCCGAGACTGGGGCAAAGCTCCTGAGGGTTTCGCGGGGTGATTAGCGGGATATTATCGCCCTAAAAAAACCGATCAACTCTTCAAGTAAATGACAATTAGCTATAAATTCCAAATATGGTCTATTTGGATTGGGCTGCTAGTGCTCCGCCGGATTTCGAAATCTTGGAGCAGATGGCGCGCAATGCTTCAAAATATTTTGGGAATCCCTCTTCTTTTCACAACGCCGGCAAGGCAGCCAAGGCAGCCCTCGATGCAGCGAGGCTTGATTGCGCAAGGGTATTGAACTGCGACGCCGGCCAACTTGCCTTCACCTCCAGTGGAACTGAATCCAACGCCATCGTTCTGCTCTCGCTCCTTGGCGCGAGCGGAACTGCCTCGCTGCTTATAAGCGGCATCGAACACGCATCAGTTTCCCAGCCGGCAACCGTGCTCAGCAACCTGGGATGGAATCTCAAGGAGTTAGAACCGAATTCCGACGGTCGCCTGGATGCCGAGAAATTGGCAAAGGCGCTTGAGGAGGGCACGGAGACTCGATTGGTAGCGATAATGGCTGTTAACAATGAAACTGGAGCAATTCAACCCCTGGAAGAACTCGTTGCCGTGGTTCGCAGCGCATCCCCATCCTCGAGAAGAAGGGTTCATTTCCATGCCGATTTCGTTCAAGCGGTGGGCAAAATCTCTATCAATCTAAGCGCACTGGATATCGACAGCGCCTCTTTCAGCGCCCATAAATTTCAAGGCCCCAGAGGGGTTGGGTTGCTCTATCACCGGAATCCAAACTTCCAATCCATGATTCGAGGCGGCGGTCAGGAACACGGAGTTCGACCGGGCACCGAAAACGTGGCGGGAGCCATCGCCCTGGCCTCGGCCCTTGAAAAACATGGCCAACCTTCACGAAGCGTCAAAGAAAATGGGGCATGGCTACTTTCACAGTTAGCCGATAATTGCACTCCGGCCAGAATTGTGCCTGAGAATCGAACGAACTCTCCGAATAACAGTGCAAACTACACTCCCGGAATAGTGACTGTTGGCTTCCCTCCAATTCCCGGGGAAGTATTGGCGCGAGTGCTCGCGAATAAGGGATTTGTAGTTTCGACAGGCTCTGCCTGCCGCGGCAACAGAAATAGAAAAGCCTCAAAAATATTCGGCGGATTACCCCTAACAAAGGAGATACTCAACTCCGCGATACGCGTTTCGTTCGGACCAAGCACTACTCGCGGGCAACTTGAAGAATTCTTCGAAACACTCAAAACGGAGGTGCGGGCATTACTGAAGCAGATATAATAACTACTCGAATCTCATGCAGGCGTAACGCCATCTGCAGTAGGGCCTACAAGAAAGGTAAGTCCTATAGCGCATGCGGCCCCAACCGATGTATCGCGTTGCCTTTGTCAATCCTCCTCCTAACTCTCCTGGTGCTCGGTTCCGTTTCATCCGGCGCGCAGGATACAAATCTTGAACTAAGACTGAACAATATCACGCACGCCATCATCGATCTGGCAGACTTCAGCAGGGAAAGCATCTCTCTCCAATCTCTTTTCCCCTATCTTGAAACCGTTGAATACTTGGAAGCGAAATCCAGGCAGAGCAGCGCATCCTGGGACGCGGCTAGCCTAGGCCCAAGCGGATGGGATGATGCGCTTCTGATATCTCGAAATCAAACCTGGGAGCTTAGCGTGGGCTCGGATAACTTCACTGCTCCATTGCGCATCAGTGTCCACGGCGTTCGAAAACCAACCGGTTTGGTTCAAATCTGGTCTTCAGTCTGGATTCCGCGGTATAAATCCAACCTGCTGGCAGCCCTTGTACTAAGGGACATAGGGGTTCAATGGAGGGATGTAAGCAAACTAAGTAATCGACTCGAAAACCCACCTCCCCAAGGCATGCCCCATCTGGTAATCGTTGATCAGATGCAAATGCTCCGCTTGGATTCCTTACTGACTTCCCCCTATCCCATCATGGCGAGGTTTTCCCGGTGGTATTCCCTTTCCCCAATCGGCGCCAATAAGCTGATAGCCATCGACGCGTATCATCCTGAGTCGGCTCTTCTCTACCTTCTAGCCGACAATCCCAATCTCTTCGACAAGCACAATCAGCTCCCTGATTCGCTCATTACCTTCCTCAATCGAATTGTCATGTCCGAGGGTTTAATAGTATCTGCCTCCCCCATGGCTACCCTTGCAAACTCTTCCAGTAGTCTTGTGACGGGAGCAGTGCGACTTCCATCCTCACGGGAATTGGAAACTGGCGAGACCCTCGTGGCGACAAAGCCGCCTGCCGATGCCACAGACATCATTGGATACATCTACGCCACAATTCCAGCCGGTATTGACGGCGAGCAAGAGAAACTCGCCAAGCTAGTTCTGGAAGATGCAAATCGCCTTGCCGATCTAAGAACTCCCGCAAACGCCATCGCGATACCCCGGCACCCGAGAATTCTTAGATTCTTCGATGCCTACACGAGAATAGGGCGCCTAGCGGTCTCGAATCAAATCCCTGTGGCTAAGGCGGTCGAATTGATTAATTCCTATGTTACCGATGATTAGACTCTGCCTTAGACATAGCTAAAGCAGGCTACTGGGATCGATATCCACTTTGATTCGCACTCCGTTTTGCCGGGGAAACCTCGAAAGGGCGGAGGCAAGGGCGGCATGGGTACTATCAAAGCTATCGGATCGAAGCAGGAGATGGTGCCTATACCTACCGGACAAGCGGGCAAGAGCACATTCCGCGGGGCCTAGGAGATCTCCCCCTACTGCCTTCCCAAGTTTGGACGCGAATTTCTCTGATGCCTCACGCACCTTGAACGCATTCCTCCCCTCGAACACAAGTCTGAAGATACGACAAAATGGGGGGAAACGAAGAGCCTTTCGAATGCCAAGCTCAAATTCATAGAAGTCTTCGATACGTCCTTCAACGGCCATTCGAATCGCGGCGGCATCAGGCCTAAGGGTTTGCACAATAACCTCCCCATCCGGCAGGAATCGTCCCGTCCGGCCTGAAACCTGAACTATCAAAGCAAATGTTCGTTCGGCAGCGCGAAAATCCGGTAGATTCAAAGAGCTATCCGCAAAAAGAATTCCCACCAGCTTCAAACCGGGAGCATTTAGCCCCTTAGCAATCATCTGCGTTCCTAATAAAACGTCGATATCACCCTCCCTGAAACCACGCAGGGTTTCCCCGAGCACATTTCCCTTGCGAACCACATCGGTATCCAGACGTAGTACCCGCTTTTCAGGGAAAAGTCTTCCAATCTCTTCCTCTATCCGCTCCGTGCCAAAACCGGTGAATTGCATTTCCAGAGAGCCGCAGTTGGGGCAAATTTTAATTGGTTTCATCTTGAAGCCGCAGTAGTGGCAAGTCATGGCGTCAGTGGATTTGTGAAAAATAAGGGGTACGCTGCAGTTGCGGCATAAGAGCCCCTCCCCGCAACTGTGGCAGGAAAATTGATAGGAAAAGCCCCTTCGATTGAGAAAAAGCAAAACCTGCCTACCCTCTCCCAGAACTCGGGAGATGGCATCCATAAGCTGTCCCGAGAAAATTGTTCCTTCCCTTCTAAGATCGACAACGCTGCTCATTGGAGCAGCGCCACCGGCAGGTCTATCATCGAGTTTGAGCGATTTCAATCCCCCTGACTTTATAAGCTGCCATGCCTCAAGGGAGGGGGTGGCACTTCCCATAAGCAAGCGGGCACCAACCTGCCTGCAGCGTCGCATCGCCACCTGCCTAGCGTGATACCGTGGCGCCGCGTTCGATTTGTACGAGCCCTCGTGCTCCTCATCAATTATAATCAACTCAAGTCTTTCCAGCGGTGCGAAAACAGCACTTCTCGCCCCAAGTACGAACTTCACCGCACCGGATTGAATCCTCCGCCATTCGAATAGGCGTTTAGAGGGGGAAAAAGCTGAATGCAACACCGCAACCGAATCCTGAAATCTACTCCTCAAACTACCCACAAGATGGTGAGTCAAGGCAATTTCCGGCACTAGATAAATAACCGAGCCCCCCCTATCAATGACAGACTGGGCAGCGCGAAGGAACACCTCTGTTTTCCCCGAACCGGGAATTCCATACAAATAAAACCAGTCGTTGCCGGTAGCCTCGATATCACTTAGCGCTTTTTCTTGATCGGAGCTCAAAGAGCATATAAGCCCATTACTACTCTTATAAGGAGCATCGTTTGATTCTGAATTCTCTTTTCTCCCGCTTGGAAGCATGGCCGCTAGTGTTTCACCCAAAGAACACATTGTGAGATTGGAAAGCCATTTTGCAAGTTCCAAGAAATTAAGATTAAAAAGTGGTTCCGCATCAATCCGAGACTCAATTGCCTTCAGTAAGCTCAAACCATCAGGCGGAGAATCCAATTGTCCCACCACCCAACCGGGAAGACTTCGAGAACCAAGCGGAGCCCTAACCCTGCAGCCTATAGGAATAATCGCCGGCGAAACATAGGTATAGCTCTGTTTTAAGGGAAGATTAAACGCCAGTTCCAGGTAGGGCATTCCACGCATCCCTCAGTTTCTGAAGAGCATCCCATACCGGCTTACGCAGGCGAGTCGGATTCTCAAGAACTTCGGCGGGTGTCCAAAGAACCAAAGAAGGTACCTCTCTCCAAATCCACGTCTTTCCGACAAGCGAAGGAAATTTAGAAATACTTCCCGTTAGCGCGCCGCAAGCCGCCGCTCCGAGAGCCAAGATTGCTCTAGGCTTCAGTTCGACAAATTGCCGTTCAAGATGCCGGAAGCATTCAGCCGATTCATCAGCCTTAGGCGGTCGGCCTCCCGGTGTTCGGCACTTAACGACAGGAGTGATGAAGGTATCCAAGCTAGATTGCAGATTGAGCGCTTTGAGCCACTTATCAAGATAATCGAACTCATATGGGGGAAGCGGTCCATCAGTCTCTCTCGCATCAAACGCCGGAGCAGCTGTTACGATCATAAGCAGAGGCTTTTTAGTTCCAATTCCGGGAACCGTGTTTTCTCGAGTCAGACATAAATTGCAGCTTTCACACCGTGAAATTTCCTCGGCTATGCGCCCCAGCCTTCCCCAATGCCGCGAAGTGGAACTCGTCTCGTCTTCCGATGTCTTTCGAGCTTCGCTAAATTGAAAATCCAGATTGCGCCCCTCCACGCTATTATGCGGCATGCCAAGCCCATTGTTTTGGGAACTCCGCGCGGCAGTATTGTTTTCCGGATTTGTCGCAGCGCCTTCCTCTCCAACCCGCTCTCTCCGATACCCATCTCTAAGCCAATCGATAGCATCATTCAAAATATGCTCGTACTCAACCCGTGCCTCCTGTCTATTCATAATCCACCCTTGTGAGAAAGAGCCCTCTCGCGGGAGCTGTAGGACCGGCTTCAGACCTATCTCGTGAGTTCAATATTTCCTTCATCTCTCTCCCGCTCCCACCACAAAGCGCCAAGTCAACCATAGTGCCGAGAAGCGATCTCACCATCTTCCAAAGGAAGGCATTCCCATCAATTCGAAATACCAGCATTGGTCCTCTGCTAAGAAAAACCGCATGGTTTATAGAACGAATCCTAGATTTGCTCGCATCCCCCCTCGCCGTGAAAGCGGTGAAATCATGGGAGCCGCAAATAACCCGCGCCATCTCATTGAGAGCGACAAGAGAGGGCAGTCTCCTTAGAAACCAGGCATAGCGAGACATGTGAGCCGCTCCCAGTAACGAACTGGCAATCCAATAAGCATATTGCCTGCTCTTCGCATCGCGTTTCGAATGGAAACCCTCGGGAACAACGCCGCTCGAGAGAACCCGTACATCTTTCGGTAACCGCACATTTATCGCTTCGCTGAATTTCCCATCTTCGATGTTCTCCTTGAGACTGTAGAAATTGCCAACCTGTCCGGTAGCGTGCACACCCGAATCGGTTCTTCCGGCACCCACCAACGGTGTAGGCGTTCCGTGCAGGCTGGCAAGTGCCTCCTCCAAAACTCCCTGAACAGTCCTATAGTCCCTTTGTTTCTGCCAGCCGGCGAAATCCGTACCGTCGTAGGAGATTAGCAACCGTATGTTACGTTTCACTGGCCTCCAACTCAAGCTTGATGGATTTGTGCAGCTCTCTACCCAAATCAAGCAAGGGCGAAGGTTTGGCCTTTGTCGATAATCCCATTCCCACAATGCGGGAAACCGCTGTTCTGGCCTGTTTCAAGGCGGATATGCGACTGGCGCGGTTCTTACGCTGCCCATATTTCAGTTGCAGCACACCAACAAGATATAAAACACCATCAAAGCCAAAATTATTATCCAAATCGGGTCCGTGATGGCTAATGCCTTCAATATCTTCCTTTCCCCTCATCTCCCGTTCTAAGGCCTCGTTGTAGAAAAATGCGGCCTTCCTCAGAAATATTTTGGACATGGAATCATAGTTCTCTTCTGCCTTTTGCTTGTCCAGATCGGCCGCTAGCCAGCCGGCACGAAGGAACGAGAGCCCCCTCAGAAAGGTTGGGGCAGTGACAAGGCTCCTATACTCATAGCAGAGAGCTGCCAGGAAATGCGAGGCTACACCCTCTTCGAGTCTCCTATCCCCTCCAAAATCCAAGTTTTGGAACAGTGGTTGAACAAAGCCCCTCCGCTCTTCGATTCTTGATTCGAGCTGAGAACGATTCTCGCCCTTGAGAGTATTGAAGTGTCGTGGATAAGCAGCATACCAGCAACTGGGACATACTGAAACCGGGTATATCAGGGGGTAGACATCCCTGTATTTCCGCGTTGGAAGGTAAACCCTGTGCAATTCATCGGTCAACTCACCAGCGTTCATCCTTCCGCCACCGGTAAGTAGCTCTTCCCTTTGAAATTTTTTCTTGCAAATTGGGCACGAAATTTTCTCCTTCGCCCTATAAGTGATTCTATCATCGGCCATCGTTTCAACGCTCTCCCATCACAGAGTTCTCTCTCGTTCGTCGCCAACAACCACGGTTAGTTCTCGCGGCGAAATCTGCAGCACGGCCAGTCCCGAGGGGATATCGATTTTTAGCGGCAGAGTATAGGTGCCCGAAACTTGGATGGCAGATGCATCGATGTAGAAAGTCATGTCCTGGGGGGGTGTATTCTCGACAAGTAATTGACTCCCCTGAACTGTTAAACTAACCGGAGAGAGACTATTAGTGATTCGTAGATTTTCGGGAAGATCAAGAATAATCACTTCACGATTCTCAAAGGTTCGAATTATCACCGATTCGTCCACAACCCCCTTAAACTCGACGATTTGTCCGCCCGGAATACTGATCTGTGCAGAGGGTAGGACAATCCGTGTGGTAATCGAGAAATCTTCACTGCGTCCGGAGAGGTCTATAAGTTCCGTTGATAATGCCGATAAGGCTGCCATTTGGCCGCGCGGCCCTATCGCGGTTACGGAAGAGGGAGATACAAAAAACTGTGTGAGCTCATAGCCTATTGAAGGAGAGCCATATAACTTCGGTTCAATTTCAAAGCTCCGAATCGTGCGGGGTTCCATGGAAATAGTGAGTATTCTAGGGCGAGGTCTTAGTTCCAATGCTTCCGGCTGCAGCGCCGAGCCCTTTTTCCTAAGCTCAACAGGAACTTGATGCTCACCCTCCTCCGGATAGGGAGTAAGGTTTATAAAAGCCTCGATATCTTCTTCCAGGATGTCCCTTAGATCGTCTTCATCCCCTCGCAGTAGAACATTAACGGCATTCGGGTACTCGGAACTCGCCACAAAACCCTCGGGAGTCAGCACCTGCAATGGTACCGCAATTTGACGTTCCGTTAGGGTATTGGACCGAAAAAGTGTATAGAGGATTATTGCCAACGCAATGCAAATAATCTTGATCGGCCAGCGATAGAAAAGGCGTGCAAACCTCATGCGGTGCCGCCCTCAGCTATTTCCGGAAGTCCCAAACCCAGCATCTCATGAAGACGACGTCTAAGCTCCGTCTCATCCAAGTCATAGAACATACTGCCATCGTAGGCCAATGAAAGGGCACCGGTTTCCTCTGAGACAGCTAGAACAACCGCATCCGTTTCCTCGGCGATTCCCAAAGCCGCGCGATGTCTCGTACCAAAACTGCCGCGAATATCCGGCTGATCGGACAATGGAAGGAAGCACCCGGCCGCCGAGATGCGTCCTCCCTGGATTACTATGGCCCCGTCGTGCAATGGTCCATCATGGTCAAAAATCGTAAGTATCAGGGAAGATGAAAGCTCCGCGTTTATTCGCGTTCCGGTGTCGATAATGTTTTTCAAACCCACTTTGCGTACGAAAACCACTAGAGCACCGCGCTTATGAGCTGAAAGCACCACCGCCGCATTGAGTACCGCTTCAACACGAAAGGGCTTCTGCCTTGTTTTCCCGCTGAATAGCTCCCTCTGCCCTATTCGAGTGAAGATACTCCTTAGTTCCGGCTGAAAGACTATTGCAACTCCAATAAAAATTCCAGGAGCGATTAGTTCCAAAATCCATAGCAGGGTGGAAAGTCTAAGAAACCAAGCCAAGGCGTAGATTAGCGCCAGGATTACCGCTCCCCGCAGTAACTGGATAGCTCGAGTTTCCTCCAATAATTCGTACAGCTTGAAAAAAAGAAAGGCCAGAAGCGCGATATCAACGGCAGGGAGTACAAATTCGCTAACAAGATCTTTCAAGAAGCCCAAGAAAAAGCCTCCCAAACTGCTATTAGCTGCCTTGTAGCCCGGACATCATGCACCCGTAAAATATCCACTCCCTTTGCGATACACCAGGTATTCGCGGCACATGTGGCAATTAGACGATCTTCCGGAATGCTATTGGCAATTTCGGGTCCAGCTTCTCTCCTATCAAATTCAGCGCTGGTGTTAAGTTTCATATAATAATCCGCCGAGCGCCGGTTTTCCGAATCGACCAATCTGCCCAAAAAAGACTTCCGGCTTAGACCCACCATGATAAGAAATCCCTCTGGTCTCCACTGATCTATCTTGCTTATAAGAACCAGATTATCTTCCAGTCTTTTCCCAAAGCCAATACCGGGATCGAGGATGATATCTTCCTTGCTAATTCCCGCATCCAAGGCCCGATCCGCAAATCTCATAAGCGCATCTCGGATTTCCCGAATCGGGTCATGATATCGAGGGCGCAGCTGCATGGTAGCCGGCGTGCCTCTCATGTGCATCAGAATCACCGGCACCTCGCGCTCCGCCGCCAATGCGGCCATAGACATATCGTGCCTGAGAGCTGAAATATCGTTGATAATATCCGCCCCTGCATCCAAGGCTTTTTCAGCTACTCGCGCGCTTCTTGTATCAATAGAGATAGGTACTCTTGAAATCTCGCGAATTCTTTGAATAACCGGAATCACTCGTTTAATCTGCTCATCCTCATCAACCTCTAGGGATCCCGGTCTCGAAGATTCACCACCAATGTCAAGTATTTCAGCCCCTTCTTTGATCATCGATATTCCATTCGAGAAAGCCGCCTCCGCATTCTCGCTTCGGCTTCCGGCGAAGAACGAATCCGGAGTGCAGTTTATTATTCCCATGATGCGCGGTATGTGGAAATCACTCATAACAGAACAACATAGTATAACTCCCCCGCAATATACTTCACAAGATTCCTCGGCATGCTATCATAAAGAAGTGATTGGGAGTATTATTCTCAGCTCGTTTGATTACCTGGATTAGGAGGACTTCTTTGTGATATCTACAATTCCCAAATTGCTCAGAGAAATGGCCGAAAATTGGCCTAATGAACCCATACAATTCTATAAGGATGAAGAAGGCGTTTTTCAACCTACCGGCTTTGAAGAGCTATATACTCAGGCAAGGCAGTTTGCAGCCGGCCTCCAGAAGCTCGGAATAAAACGCGGCGACAATATTGGTTTGATCTCCGATAATCGACAGCAGTGGTTTGTAGTCGATCTGGCAATTCAGTGCCTGGGATGCGCTGATGTTCCACGAGGATGTGATGCCACCGTCGACGAAATCAGCTACATTCTAGATTTCTCCGGATGCACTTTGGCAATCCTAGAGAATCAGAATCAACTGGAGAAGATAGAAGGCAGACTGAAAACTCTCAAAACCCTCAAGAAGATTATTGTTATCGATCCGGGCCATGAGGCAAAGAAGGTTGATGGACTCGAGATATTCACGTATGCCGATATCCTGGAAAACGGATCAAAGACCGAACTTGCGATAATCGATGCTGAAATCGACAAGGGCGCATCCGATGATGTGATAACCATAATATACACCTCCGGAACCACTGGAGAACCAAAGGGTGTGATGCTCACCCATAGGAATTTCCTGCATCAGGTACAATATACCTTCTCGCTAATTAGAGTTGGCGCGGGTGATCGTTGGCTAAGCGTATTGCCGGTTTGGCACTCTTTCGAGCGTGTAATGCAGTATATCGCGCTGGGTTCCAGGAGTGCAATCTGCTACTCAAAGCCAATTGGCCCGATACTCCTCGAGGACATGCAATCAATCGAACCAACCTGGATGGCCTCTGTCCCGAGGATTTGGGAATCGGTGCGCGACGGGGTATATCGCAAGGTTAATAGCGATGGAGATGTAAGGAAGGCACTGTTCCAATTCTTTGTCTCGGTAGGCGGCGCTTGGAATCTATCTATTCGAATGGTGAGAGGGCAGATGGCAAGGTTCAAGAGGAGAAACCGCCTGTTAGATTTTTTTGTCGGCATAATACCAGCGGTTCTTCTTTGGCCTCTCAAGGCCCTTGGTGATATTCTCGTGTTCAAAAAAATCAAGGCAAAGCTGGGCAAGCAATTCGTGGCTGGAATTTCAGGCGGCGGAAGTCTACCGGCACATGTGGATAATTTTTTTCAGAGTGCCGGCATACTGCTGCTTGAGGGCTATGGTTTAACCGAATCAGCGCCCATACTCAGTCTTCGGTCCCTCGATCGTCCCGTATCGGGCACGATTGGAAAAGCTTTCCCAGGGACGGAGCTGAGAATAGTCGGCGAAGACGGCAGGGAAGTAAACCCCGGCGAAATAGGCATACTTCACGCTCGTGGGCCTCAGATTATGAAAGGCTACTATCGCAGAGATGACCTTACGGCTCAAGCAATAGACAAGGATGGGTTCCTCAACACCGGAGATTTGGCGGTGGTTACTTACGATGGAGACTACAAAATAGTTGGTCGAGCAAAGGATACCATAGTCCTCCTAGGCGGTGAAAATGTGGAGCCGGGACCGATAGAGGAACGCCTAAAATATAGTCCATACATCTCCTTCGCCGTTGTTGTGGGTCAGGACAGACATTTTTTGGGAGCCCTTATTCAAGTAGACTCGGAAAACGTGAAAACCTGGGCCAATGAAAACCATATCAGCTATGTAGACGATGAAGAGCTTTTTACCAGTTACGAGGTGCACAGTTTGATATCGGACGAGATATCAAACCTTGTGTCAGCCTCCAATGGCTTCAAAATCTATGAGCGAATCGCCAAATTTATGGTTCTACACAAACCCTTTGAGTATGGTAGGGAGTTATCGGCAAAACAAGAGATTAAACGGCATGTAATCAGCGAACTGTACGCTAAGGAAATTGAGTCTCTTCTCGGCAGATCCAACTAGAGCCAAGAATTCAGTCCGCTGGGGAAATTCAGAATCCCTGCTAATTCTTCTTGAGTTGCGTCGTTAGCAGGGTTAGTCTCTACCCGGGCCCAAATTGTATCGAGGGTTTTCAGATTAGCGGGTTTTATCTTTTGAGTTGCACTTCCGCGGTCTAATGGATTCTAATTGGATAACTTGTTTTTCAAGAGGAATCCGATTGAAATACTGTATATGGGTATCGTGAGATATCTTATTCCTATCTGAACAAAATAAGTTGGCATGTCCATCTTCGTAATAAGTACAAAGAAAATGAAATCAAACAGCCAGTTCATCACTAGCCAAATCAACCCGATCAATAACCCTTCCCTGATAAAGGCCCTCTCTACTCGCTTGAAATATCCTACTATAAGGGCTAATCCAACAAGGCTTCCAAGGACTATCATTATGGATTTGAACAAAAAAACATCTATCGATAAGGTTCCATCCTTGGAGTAAAATGGAATGGCGACGACAAATGGAATTAGCCAAGTCAAGAATCCGTAGAGCAGGGCCCTTTTCCAAAAACGCATGAAATACTCCTTTTTAGCTTGTGAGGGTAGGAATGTTGCTCATGGAGACAAGCTCCCCTTGCACCTGAACACCCCCATGGAGATTCAGCCCTGATACCCGCAAAAAACAGGGCTCATTGTATCACGGACAGCGAACAGAGTGCAAGAAGAACCTGCAAATAACTCAAAGATGAAATAAACGCAATTGCTTACGGCTTCGATCCTACCGCTCGTCTTTGACTCACAAAACGCACCGACTTGAAACGTCTTGAACGAATTCTAACACCTCTGGCCTTAACTCCCTTAATAAGGTAGTTTTGAATCGGAAACTGGTTGGCGCCGCTAGTTGAACTTCTCTGTGCAAAATCGATAAAAACTGCTACATTCTCCTTGGTAGTCAGCCGGACAATCACAGCATCCTCCGGCACGAGCGAGTAGCTGCGATTCAGAATAAAGCTGTTTATTCGGCAGCGTTTGATATATGGATAATCATTCTTCCGATAAATCAGGGTAAAGACTATTGATTCGCAGGTTTCCCTATCCGCGGGCCCGGCATACAGCAGTCCCTTACCTACAAAAAGTTTACCCGGCACGCTGCTAGCCATGTAGGTGCCATCTTTTTTTATAAATAGGACCCTATCGTAGACCGACGCACTGAATAGCAAGCTGCCTCCGGAAACCTCATATCCCAAATAGCCGGTTCTTGGGTCGTATCGCATTCTGAGGTTTTTCTGCGCTATTTCCCTTATATCAGATCTCTCGAGCTTGACAATCTCGCTTCTGCGTATAAATTTTCCCTCATGCTTTTCTAGAATGCTCTCCAGAAAGTTCAATCCATATTCGACAAGGTTGCCCAAATAACCTTCCACCCTATCCAATTTGTCGCCTAATCCCCGGATTTCATCCTCCATCCTCTGAATATCAAATCGACTGATGCGTCGAATCGGAATTTTCAGTAAGCTTTCCACATCCTCGTCAGTAACTTCTCGATCGATTTCCGGCAAAAATGCCTCGAATCCCTTATGAACCGCGGCAAAAATGCCTTTAATTGTTTTGATTTGCTCAATCTTCTTATAGATTTTTTCAACGATGAAGATTTTTTCCAGGGTTCTCGAATGTATCTTATCTAGAATCTGCTCCTTCTCGAGTTCCAACTCTCTTTCCAGGAGAGCGATGAGTCTTCGCGCGTGATACTCGATTACCTCCCTAACGTTCATCAAGGCTGGTTTATCGTCGCGAATCAACAGCATGCTCAGCGGAATGCTCACCTCGCAGTCCGTGAAGGCATAGAGCCCATCGAGTACCTCGGAGCTGTAAACACCTCGCGGGAGTTTGATTTCAATTTCAACTTTCTCCGTAGTGAAATCGGTGATTGGGCCAATCTTTATTTTGTTTGAGCGTGCGGCCGCTTCTATCGAAGCTATCAGGCTCTCAGTCGTAACGCCGTGGGGCAGTTCTCTGATTACTATCCGCTTGGGATCCGACAAATCCAGACGGGCTCTGCTCAGGATTCTTCCGTTGCCTCCATCGTATTCGGATACATCGATTATACCTCCCGAGGGCAGATCCGGATGAAGCTCAAAACGCTCCTCCCTGAGACAGGCCTGCTCCGCTCGAATAACCTCGATTAGATTATGGGGGAGTATCCGTGTGGACATTCCAACTGCAATGCCCTCGGCGCCTAGAATCAGCGACAAGGGAATCTTGGCGGGCAGAGTAACCGGTTCCCTTCTCCGCCCGTCATAGGAATCGACAAATTCAGTTGTTTCAGGTCGAAAAAGCAGTTCCTTACTCAGTGGAAGAAGTCTGCATTCGATATATCTCGATGCCGAGGGTGGATCGCCGGTTAGGTTATTTCCAAAATTACCCTGCCTATCGATGAATAGTTCCTTGTTCGCCAAATTCACAAGGGCCTCATAAATCGACGAATCCCCGTGTGGATGATACTGCATCGCATGGCCTACAATATTTGCCACTTTGTGGAAATTTCCATCATCAACATCGAAGAGAGATTGCAGGATTCGTCGCTGCACAGGCTTGAGTCCGTCATCGAGGTGCGGAATTGCGCGCTCCCGAATTACATAGGAGGCGTATTCCAGAAAGTACTCGTTAAAAAGCTTTCCAACATAAGCCATTAGAATTCTCCAAGCATATATAGCACTCCAAAGTTACTTCCAAACCGGAGGCCAAATCCACGGCTGGGAATCCAACGCCATTAGTGCACGAGTTCATTCCGTGAATATACCCTAGTTCTTGGAATTAGCGAAAATAGAGCTTTCTTAGGGCTTAGGTACTATACCAAATTCTCCATGATAAATTCCCGCCTAGCCGGAGTGTTCTTTCCCATGAAGAAAGTCAAAGTTTCCGGCACTTTTTTGATAGAATCGATGCCAACCGAAACAAGCCTCATTTCTTTGCCGATGAACTGACCAAACTCCCCCGGGTTAATCTCTCCCAAACCCTTAAACCGCGTAACCTCCGAACCTCGAATTACTTCCATCGCCTCGTCTCTTTCTCGCACCGAATAACAATACCTAGTCTGCACCTTATTGCGCACCCGAAAGAGAGGAGTTTCCAGGATGTACAAATGCCCACCTATCACGAGTTCCTCGAAATAATTGAGGAAGAAAGTGAGAATCAGATTTCTGATATGAAAGCCATCTGTATCGGCATCGGTTGCCAATACAATCTTCTGGTAGCGAAGGTTCTCGATGTCGTTCTCAATACCCAGGGCCATCATTAGATTGAACAATTCCTCATTTTTGTATATTGCCGCTCTCCCCTTGCCATAGCTATTCCATGGCTTCCCCCTAAGCGAATAAATGGCCTGATATCGAACATCTCGACAGCTAACCATAGAGCCGGTAGCCGACTGCCCCTCGGTGATAAAAATCGTAGAACTCTCACCCCCCCTATCTCCCCTATGAATCTTGCAGTCTTTTAACTTCGGGATATTGAGCGAAATTTTCTTCGCCGCCGCCTTAGCCTCCTTTCTAATTGCCGCCAGCTCCTTTCTAAGCCTCTCATTGCTTATGATTTTGTTCTCGATGACACTGGCGGATTCCGGATTCTTATGGAGATAGTCAACAACCGCCGCCTTAACCTCAGAAATAATCCAGGAGCGAATCTCGGAATTCCCAAGCTTATTCTTAGTCTGACTTTCGAAAATCGGATCCTTCACCTTTACGGCAATTGCCCCGATAAAACCCTCCCGCACATCGAGCCCCGAGTAAGTTTTCTTCGCGAACTCGTTAATTCCCTTGAGCATCCCCTCGCGGAAGGAGCTCAGATGGGTTCCTCCATCTGCCGTTAGCTGACCGTTGACAAAGGGGAAGTGCATTTCCCCGTAAGATGAAGTATGTGTGAACGCAAACTCAAGTCTCTTTCCTATGTGGTGGCAGGCCGGATAAAGGATATCCTCACCAACTTTCCTGCCAACTTCCTTTTCAAGTAGGTCTTGCAGACCTCTCCTCGATTCGAATTTCTTTCCATTGAAGTAGAGTTTCAAATTCCTGTTCAGATAGGCGTAGTTCCACATACGCTGTTCGATATATTCATCAACAAAGCTGTAATCCTGAAAAATCTCTTCATCCGGCACAAACTCGACATAGGTGCCATCCTCGTGCCCCTTGCAGGTTCCTCTTCTCTCCTTTATCAACCTGCCTCTTGAAAATCTAGCCTCACGAAACCTACCCTCCCTGTACGAGCGAATAAGGAAGTGGCTAGAGAGCGCGTTGACCGCCTTGGCTCCCACTCCGTTCAATCCAACAGAGAAAACAAAAACCTCATCGTTATACTTAGCGCCCGTGTTTATAATGCTCACACAGTCCACAAGCTTCCCATGCGGAATACCTCGCCCATAATCCCGGCACTTAATCCTGGCTCCCTCGCATTTGAGCAGAATTTTCCTGCCAAAGCCCATAATGAACTCGTCTACGGAGTTATCCACCACTTCCTTGAGCAGCACATACATACCATCTTCCGGATTTGAGCCATCACCGAGTCTCCCAATATACATGCCGGATCTAAGCCGGATATGCTCCAAGGAACTAAGGGTTTGAATTTTGCTCTCATCATAGGTTTGAGCAGTTTTTGACATGCAGCAATATTACCCTCTTCCAACACCAATCGTACAGTCTTCACTATCGGTGAGGTTCAGCTTCGGCAACCCTCTTCCCAGGCTGAGCGAGGTGCTCACTTCCGCCTAACTCATCGACAGCGGTAGACTCTTTTTCCGGAGAGCGTTATACCATATCGAGAGGAGTTTCCGAGAACTCGCGTGAATAACCCAGTTTAGAATCTTAGCATGGGGAGGATAATGGGAGAAAAGCTTCTAAGACCGAGTTGGGATGAGTATTTCATGCAGGTAACCAGAGCAATATCGAACAGGGCCACCTGCGACAGAGGACGCAGCGGATGTGTCATTGTGGGCGATAGGCAAATACTTGCCTCGGGTTACGTGGGTGCGCCCCCGGGTTTGCCTCATTGCGATGAGATTGGCCACCTATTCAGTTCCGTCATCCATAGCGATGGATTTACACGGGAACACTGTGTCCGTACGGTTCACGCGGAGCAAAATGCAATATGCCAGGCCGCGAAAAGGGGCGTGGCCTTGGACGGCTCAACCCTTTACTGCAGCATGACACCCTGCCGCATCTGCGCGATGCTGATAATCAGCTGCGGAATCTCCCGTGTAGTTTGCGAAAGAAAGTACCATGCCGGGGCTGAATCGGAAGGGCTTCTCGAACAGGCGGGAATACGACTCGAATTCGTTCACGACGAGGTTCAGGAATACTGAAGGCGGTGGGCATGCATTGGGGACTATCCGCCGCGAGGCGTTTCTCCTAAGCAGAAGCCTCTTCCTATCTGGCGCTATTTGAGAATGTCTCCGGTTCTCGAAGCGGCAGCACTGATTGCCACCTACATGTTTCCTATTTGTTCTTATGCCTATTCTTTCTAAGCTTCTTCTTTCGTTTGTGTGTGGCAATCTTCTTCCGTTTGCGCTTGCGTCCACAGGGCACTATCCAATTCTCCTAGTTTTTCCTTGATACCAGTACGGATTATCCTCATCGGAGCTTACTTGGTCAAGTGAGGGAGTCCTTAGGCGCATAGGAAGCGGAGAAGTGTTTCCACCAGGCGCGGCGGACACTCCTCGTCCCCGTGTAACTCGAACCAGAGGACTTTGGGTATTGAAGCAAAGAAAGTGTTTTGGCGCTTGGCATAGCGGCGGGTATTGCGAGCGATTAGCTCCCTTACATCATCCGGCGCTAGAATGCTCCCGTCTGGGCCAAACCACTCACGATAGCCGATGCCCTTCATGCCTGGATGCTTGGAGCGAGCACCATCTATTACCAGTCTCCTGATTTCGTTCTCCAGACCAGCTTGAAACATCGCGTTCACACGCGAATCAATAAGTTCGTAGAGTTCTCGCCGTTTTCGGCGGAAGCCGATTAGCAGAATTTCATAGTCATCGCGTTTGGAGTTGGGAGTAAGAAAGGAGGAAAGGGGCCTGCCGCTTTGCTCATAAACCTCGATAGCCCGAAGCAGGCGATAACGATCCCCCCGCCCGATTCGCTCGACACTGATCGGATCCACGCGATGAAGTTCATCGCGAATAGCACGGTTGCTCCTGCCTTCCCAGCGTTTGACTATTCGTCTTCGCAAGCTGGTATCCGTGGGGGGAGTTTGGGGCATTCCAAAGAGCCAAGTTTTCAGATAATAAGCGCAGCCGCCCGTAATTAGCGGTAGCTTACCTCTTTCGAGAATTTCGCCGGCTATCCTATCGCTCCGCTTACAAAAATCACCCACGTTGAATTGACTTGTGTAATCGCAAATATCTATCAAATGGTGAGGTATGCGAGCAAGCATTCTAGTAGACGGTTTTGCCGTTCCGATATCCAGTTGCCTGTAAACCTGGAGGGCATCAGCACTAATTATTTCCACACCCAGGTTCAACCGCTCGGTAAAGAGCTGCTCTATTAACCTCGTCTTACCTACGCCCGTGGCTCCGAAGATGATAAGTAATTTTGGCTTATCAGTCCTTCTTGATGCTATATTGAACCTCGCCGGTAACTATTTCCCGGATTGCCAGTGAAACAATCTTTCCGCTAGCTTTTTCAAGGGCCTCCGAACCGGTCATGCTAATTTGCTTTGCGCGGTGAATTGCGGCGTTTGTAAGTTCGTACATGTTCTTGTCGGTGGAAACCAAATCCTCTAAGGGGATGTCGGATTCGACCGCTGCTAACTCGTCTTTCACAGCGTTATCTTAAGCAGAAAGCTATAAATGGTCTACATTTAACCTGAAAGTTTTCACGACAATGCATGGTTTTCAGGCTTTCTAGTCTTATTCTGCTATTTCTGCTATTCTTAAAGATATAGATTCATGCAGACAAGCGAGTAAGAGATTGTTATGGAGATAGCCGGCAAGACAGCCCTTGTAACCGGTGCCGGGAGGCGACTGGGAAGATTCATAGCACTATCCTTGGCGAATTGCGGCGCGGACGTTGTAGTGCACTACAGGAATTCACGGGAACAGGCCGTGAAGGTGCGCCAAGAAATCCTTGCCAGGGGGAACCACTCCTGGATTAGTGGGCACGATCTTGCTGAAGTGGAAAAAACCGAATCCTGGTTTGCCGATATCGAAAAGAAAACCGGAGGCATAGACATTCTAATCAATTCCGCCTCCGAATACTCGAAAACTGACTATGAATCTATGAGCGTTAGAGACCTGAGTCGCTCGATGAATATTCACGTTCAGTCGCCCCTGATAATGATTCGTGCTATGAATCGAAGTATGAGGGAGAGCAGGCGGAGGGGAGCGGTAGTAAATGTTTTGGATTCGATGCTCGCAAACCCGCGGCACGCGGCCTATTATATGGGAAAAATCGCCTTGAACGCGTTAACAAGGGATTTAGCCGTGGAAATGGCGCGGGCTCTCCGCATAAATGCTGTTGCTCCCGGGAACATACTTCCACTTGACTCCAGCACAACCTCAGGCACGGCAGGGAAAGCCGGAGCTTCTAACCCACTTGGTATACGAGGGGCTCCCAAGGATATCTCAGATGCCATAATCTATCTCCTGCGAGCGGATTTTGTTACCGGCATGGTGCTCCATGTAGACGGCGGACTCCATCTTGGCTCAGGCGCATATGGACTATGAGCGAAGCGATAAGATTCGGATCAGAAACCTGGTAATCCCGACCATAATCGGGGTTCACACCTGGGAACGCGAGAAGCCACGTGATATAGTACTGAATCTCACCCTCTACATCGAAACCGCCAAGGCGGCAAAGGAGGATGATATCAAACTGACGGTAAACTACGAGACCCTCCGTGCCAGGCTTGTGGACTATGTTCAATCTTCTTCCTTTGCGCTAATCGAATCGCTGGCGAACTCCATCGCCAACCTGCTCTTGAATACGAGGGGAATTCTTGCATGCAAGGTTGTACTCGATAAGCCCGGAGCATTGAATTCCTGCAAGAGCGTGGCGGTGGAAATTTTTAGGGAGTCTAAATTCTCGCCCTAATTCTCGCACCCGGCAAGCGAGTTCATTTCCAGCACTCGATGCGCCCCACTCCAAACTAAAATCGACACGGGCTCCAATCGTTAGATGGCGCGTGGATTCCCCGCAATCCTAATCCAAGGCAAACGGGTTTATCCCTAGCCCCGGAATGAGTGTTCTTCGAGCCTTGAGACCTGTCTTGACGGAATTGTAGAGGCAACCTAGTGTTAGAATTCATGGTTCGAGCCACAATCTCGTCGCTGCTCGCCGGCCCCGGCGACGGACGCAACGCTCTTGCAATGGGATGGATACGAACAAAGCGTGAAAGCAAGAACATCACCTTTTTCGAAATCAACGATGGCTCATGTCTAAGCAACCTGCAGGTTGTTGTCGAGAAGAATGGCAAGGCCATAGACAGGGAGCAGAATCAGCACTTGCTAACCGGAGCAAGCGTTATGGCGGAGGGCCGGATACTCCCATCAGAGGGTAAGGGACAGGGAATCGAGCTAATCGCAAGAAAGATAAGCCTAATTGGCAGGGTACCGTCGAACTACCCGTTGCAGAAGAAGCGTCATTCATTCGAATTTCTTCGCGACAATATGCACCTGCGTTCAAGAACAAATACCTTTGGAGCCATAACTCGCGTTCGCAATGCTCTTTCAATCGCCATCCATGATTTTTTTCAAAAGCGTGGATTTTTTTGGATTCACACCCCGATTATTACAGGCAGTGATGCCGAAGGTGCCGGCAATCTGTTTCAGGTAAGCACATTGAATTATTCCTCACCGCCCCGAGACGGAACTGGAAACATAGACTACCAACAGGATTTCTTCGGAAGGAAAACCCATCTTACCGTTAGCGGTCAGCTGCAACTGGAAAATTTTGCATGCTCCATGAGCAAGGTTTACAGCTTCGGGCCAACCTTTCGCGCGGAGAATTCCAATACCGCCCGCCATCTCTCCGAATTTTGGATGATTGAACCGGAAATGGCATTCTGTGAGTTGGAGGAAAATAGGGAACTCGCCGAATGCCTGATTAAGGAACTTCTCAGCCAGATACTTGAAAGCTGCCCCGACGACATGAATCTGTTCGATAGATGGATTTCAAAGGGTACAATCGGCAATCTGAAGCAGGTGATAGATAAACCCTTCGCTCACCTTACATATAGCGAGGCTATTCGAGAACTAAGAAAAGCGCCGATTGACTGGGAATACCCACCGGCCTGGGGATTCGATCTGCAGGCCGAACACGAGCGCTATCTCTGCGAGGAGCTTGTCGATGGGCCTCTTACGCTCACTGACTACCCCAAGGAGATAAAGGCTTTCTATATGAAGCAAAATGACGATGGAAGGACAGTTAGAGCGATGGACGTACTAGTACCGCGACTGGGAGAGATAATAGGGGGAAGTCAGAGGGAGGATGATTTTATTAAGCTAAGGGACCGAATGGAAGAAATGAAGATGGATATGAATGAATATGGTTGGTATCTCGATTTACGCCGCTATGGTTCGGTCCCCCACAGCGGTTTCGGACTGGGTTTTGAACGCCTGGTTCAATATGTTACAGGAATGCAGAATATCAGAGATGTGATTCCATTCCCTCGCACCCCTAAAGCCATCGATTTCTAACGCGCTTCCGATGTTCATGAAATCGACTTGTCCCATGCCGGCGAAAACGAGGAGATATCGCATAACTGATAGAGCCGATTATCCAAGGGGAATCGCCTAACGCAATGCTTCCTCGAATAAGTGGCAATCGCGGGTTGGACCAGATATCAGTTTCATTCTATTCTAGTGAAGGTACTATGGAAGCCACTCTGATAATCATGGCAGCCGGAATAGGCAGTCGTTACGGCGGAATCAAGCAGCTCGATCCCGTTGGTCCAAATGGCGAGATTATCCTAGATTACTCGGTTTATGATGCCATTCAGGCTGGTTTCCAGAGGGTGATTTTCATTATTCGAAAAGACATCGATTCTGCATTTCGCGGGAGCATCGCATCGAAATTCCAGGATAGAATTCGCGTGGATTATGCTTACCAGGAACTTCGAGATATTCCTCAGAATTTCTCGATTCCGCCGGATAGACGAAAACCCTGGGGCACCGGCCATGCACTTCTAACCTGCTCAAAGATTGTCCGCGATCCGTTCTTAGTGATTAACGCGGATGACTTCTACGGTCTACAGGCGTTCAAGGAGGGCCTTCGGGGATTGTACAACTTAGATCCTACCAATCCCTCGGGTTTCCTTGTTGTGTACAAACTGGCCAATACGCTCAGCCCTCATGGATATGTTACCCGAGGCGTTTGCGAAACCGAATCGGGGAATCTCACTCGTATAACGGAAAGATTCAAGATCGGAAGGAATAAGAGGGGACTAATCGAATATGTCGATGGTGATGTCAGACATGAGATTGGCTCCAACGAGTTGGTGTCAATGAATTTTTGGGGATTCTCGCCACCTTTGCTGCCAATGCTCAAGTCCAGATTCATCAGCTTCTTGAAAGAGCACGGAGATTTAACAAAGGGTGAATTCCTCATTCCGGCCGAAATAGACGCTCTTAGAGAAGCAAAACAGATAACGATAAGGGTGCTGGAAACAGATTCCACGTGGTTCGGAGTAACCTATCCGGAGGACAAGGAGGCTGTAAGGGCATCCCTTGCCTCGCTAGTTAAAGAAGGTAGATATAAATCACCACTATGGTGAGATTCGCCTGCGATCTCTCGGGAACAGCGTAGCTTCTTTGACATTCGTTAGATTCAAAATCTTCTGGGTAATGCGTTCCAAACCAATGGCAAAGCCACCATGTGGCGGACAACCATACCTGAAGATATCAACATAGGAGCCGAGTTCGGATTCTACCATCCCAAACTTTGCCAATGCTTCCTTTAACATCGAATAGTCATTTATGCGCCGGCCGCCGGTGGTAATTTCCAGGCCGCGGAATAAGAGATCGAAACTCATTGTTTTTTGTCCAACAGGATAGGTGTAGAAAGGGCGCTTGCGACGAGGAAATTCATTTATGAAAAGCATCGGTATACCCGCCTCCCTATTCGCCCAGTTACAGAGAATTCTTTCAGCCTCCGGGTTTATATCGATGGCCCTTTCACCGGTTTCCCTCTTAACTATATTTCTCGCTTCCTCGTGGGCAATTATTGGAATTCTTGCACATGAATCCGGGCTGGGCAGCGTGGCATTCCAGGTATTGAGTTCGGATTGGTTTTCTCTGCCTATGGTTTCAAAGAGGTAGGCCATAAAACTACGCTCAATTTCCATTAGAGGTTTTTCCGAATCAATGAAGCCCATCTCGATATCGAGGGAGACATATTCATTTATGTGCCTTGGAGTTTCATGCTTTTCGGCGCGATAGGCATGGCCAATCTCGAAAACCCTCTCCAAACCACTTGCAACCATGGTTTGCTTGTATAACTGCGGAGATTGAGCCAGGTAGGCAGTTTTGCCAAAATAATCCATGGAAAACAGATTGGTACCACTTTCAGAACCACCGCCGATGATTTTGCTCGTCTTTATTTCCGTGAATCCCTCGCCGCGGAAAAAATCGCCAAAGGCCCTTATGCAACCTGCCTGAAGCCGGAAGATAGAGAGTAGTTTTGGATTGCGAATGCTGATCATTCTATTATCCAGTATGGTTTCCAGTCCAAGCAGCCCCGGATCTTGATTTACGGCAATAGGAAGATTCGACTCGGCTTCCGAAAGCAGCTCGTATTCCTGCAAAACAATTTCACGGCCTCCGGGAGCCTTTGCATTGTCGCTTAGCACTCCGCGTGCTCGGATAACTGATTCGAGACTCGGGTTAAACTCGGTATCGCTAACCAGTTGGATGAAACCTGAGCGATCGCGGAGTATGATGAAGACGATGCCCCCCAGATTGCGCACCCGATGAACCCACCCGGCCACCTCCACGGTAGTCTCATGCCTCTTAAGGGCTTCAGCACAGAGGATTCTTCTCATGATTACTCATTCCTCTAACTAAATTATGGCGCATATTAGCACAGCCATCAGTGTAAGAAATAGCTGGAAGTACTAACCTATTCGCTCATCGAGAATTTTCCTTGCAAGCTCGGGTGCGGCCTTTCCGTTGGAAATGCGCATAATTTCGCCCATCAACCAACCCTTTTGTTTCGAATTTCCCTTGCTGATGGTTTCAACCGCATTCGGATTTTGACTTAGCACCTGATTGACTATCTTGCCAAGTTCAATCGGATCGCTGATTTGAAACCAACTCTCCCTTTCAATAATAGATTCGGGGTCGGCATCATCCGAAAATATGCGTTCCAGCACATTCTTGGCAATCTTCCCGCTAATACGTCCCTGATCGATCAAAATCAGTAAGGAAGAGAGCCTAGAAGCGCTTAGTGGTGTATCCACAAGCGCCCGCTTGTTCCGATTGAGCAGTTTCCTAACATCCGAGGAAAGCCAGGCGGCAACATCTCGCGCTGAGGCGCCAAACCTTACGGTGTCTTCGAACAAGGTGGCCATGGCGATATCATTATGAATGAATTCGGCTTGCTCATCTTTCAGGCCATACTCGGTTTGAAATCGTTGTTTCTTTGCCAGGGGTAATTCCACCTGTTGATCCCCAATTTTCTTGAGAAATTCTGCATTGGCTATAAAACTCGGCATATCCGGCTCAGGGAAATAGCGGTAATCATCCGCGGTCTCCTTGCGTCTCATCGCCTCGGTTATATCTCGGTTTTCATTCCAGAGTCGGGTCTCTTGAATTATTTTTCCGCCGGAGTCGAATAATTTCGATTGGCGCCTCATCTCATAGTTTAGCGCGAGTCGAACAAAACGAGGAGAGTTCATATTTTTGAGCTCAACCTTGGTTCCCAAATTTCTTCCAGGTAGGTTAACCGATATATTGGCATCACATTTCATTGAACCCTCATCCATGTTCCCATTGCTCACGCCCAAATAACGAACAAGGCGCTGGAAATCTCTCAGAAACAACTCGGCTTCCTCACCACTGCATAAATCCGGCTCGGTTACTATTTCAAGCAGAGGATAACCAGCGCGATTATAATCGAGGAGGGTTGCATCGTTGGCGTGAATCATCTTTCCGGCATCCTCCTCAAGATGTACATTGTGAATTCGGATTTTCCTGATTCCTCCATCGCCAAGATCCACCTCGACCGTCCCGTCAATGCCAACGGGATGATTGTGCTGGGTTATCTGATAATTTTTGGGCATATCCGGATAGAAGTAGTTCTTTCTTGCAAATGCTATGCGATTCAATAGGCGGCATCCAAGCGCTCTTGCTACAAGATATCCATGTTCAACCGCACGCTCGTTGAGCAACGGCAGGGTTCCCGGATATCCAAGGCAGATTGGACAGATATTTGTATTCGGCTCATCACCATAGCGCGCGGAACAGGGGCAGAACATTTTTGACTCTGTTTTCAGATGAATATGTATTTCAAGGCCAATAAAGACATTCGGCGTTACGCTCACTACAACCTCTCTATTTCTAATGCCCCGGGAGCCTGCCGCGGCGGAAATATTTCCGAGAAGCTCCGTGCCATATCGAAGAGCCTTCTTTCTCCAAATGCCGGTGCCATGAATTGTACACCTGTCGGAAGGCCCAGATCTATCCCAATGGGCACCGCGAGAGCCGGTAAACCGGCCAGGTTTGCAAGGCAGGTAAAGATATCGGAAAGTCGCTGCTTGTAGTCATCCATTTCCGAATCAGCCCTAAGGAAGGCCTGAGTAGGAAAAACAGGCATTAGCAAAAGGGAATAGTCTGCTAGGAGGGTAGCTAACTCCCTTCGAATCAAGGTTCTTACCTTCTGTGCCCTGATATAATACTGGTCCTTAAAACCAGAGCGAAGAACATAAGTTCCAAGCAGGATGCGCAGCTTAACCTCGTCTCCGAAGCCCCTGCTCCGAGCCTTTTTAATTAGATCTACCGGATTCTGAGAGTATTTTGGTCCGCTACCATAGCGGATTCCATCGAATCTCGCGAGATTTGCGCCTGCCTCGGCATTGGCTATGGTATAATAAGAAGGAATAACAAACTGCAAAGTAGCTAGTTTGACTTTCTCAACCACATATCCTCTCTCTCCCAGAGTCTGCTTAGCTTTCATGTACGCCTCGGCTACGGGAGTTTCAAGCATGCCGGCATCTATATCCAGCATGGCGATTTTTTTTACTTCCTTATTCGATGCACTAGCGCTAAGCGAACTCTGATCAAAATCGTCAACCGCATGCATAATCTCGAAAGCCGTTTCCAATAGGTCTATATCCCTGGCAAAGAGGCCGATCACCTCCAACGAGGAAGCATATGCGGTTAAACCATAGCGCGAAATCGAGCCATAGGTTGGTTTGAACCCGTAGACACCGCAGAAATTTGCCGGTTGTCTAACCGAACCACCGGTATCACTGCCAACAGCAAGCGGTACTAAACCGGCGGCAACAGCCGCGGCGCTCCCTCCGCTCGAACCGCCGGGAACACGCTGAATATCCCACGGGTTAGAAGTCTTACCCAGCGCGGAATGCTCGTTAGAGGAACCCATACCGAATTCATCCATATTGGTTTTGCCTACAACCAAAGCTCCGGCATTCTCAAGACGGCGAATTGCGGTTGCAGTGTAAGGAGCGATAAAATTTTCAAGCATTCGTGAACCGCATGTGAGCTTTCTCCCCTTAACAGCGATATTGTCCTTGACGGCCATGGGCACGCCTCCTAAGGATTTTTTGCCCAGTGCGGCCCAATCGTGCTCCTCCAATTTGAAGCTTAGAAAGCTACCGATTCTTTCATCAATCTGCCCAACTCTTCGAACATACTCATCTCGCGCGTCAAGCTTATTGAGCGCGGAATACCAGAGATGCTTAACCTTGGGCAATTGAAACCTCTCTATAAAACGTTGGGAATTAAGAAAAACCGATCGTCCAGTTCATTTGAGGCATCAAGAAGTGTATCGAGGTCGTTGAAGGGCCTCGTTTCGTCCTTTCGTACTCTGTTCCCCACGGCTAACGCATGGGTGGTAGGTTCCAGATTGTCAGCATCTGCAGAGGACATGCTCAAGTACAGCCTGCGCATTTGCTCCGCCTGGCCAATAAGCCGCTTCCTCTCGTCCTCGCTAAGCTCCAATGCGGCAAGTTCTGCTGTCAACGCCCACTCATCCTCTTCCATGGCATTTTATACCCGTCACCTCAGGAGCCTGTCAACAAAGACTGGCGTAAGCCATCGGCTAATTCCCGAGTGGCGATTTAGGAGTGATGGGTAGGCTCTCTAGTTTTCCATCAGCCATCGATGAATCTCCCGCGCCGCCAATCTGCCGTGATTCAAGGCTCGCACAACCAGCGATGCGCCAACATCGGCATCGCCGGCAGCGAAGAAGCCTTCAATACTCGTGTGATAATTCTCAGTTTTTATATTGCCCCGTTCATCAAAATCGATACCCTGATCGACCAGGGCTCGACTATGCTCAACATGTACGAAGCCCATTGCCAGAAGCACAAGGTCTACATCCAGACTGAAATCGCTACCCGGAATCGCCCTAGTACTTGGCCTTGCACCCTTCACCCCCGGCACCCATTCGATACGCCGAAAACTACCTCTGCTAACTACATTGCCTTTTCCCTCAAACGAGAGAGTTTCAACATTCCACTCGCGCTCACAGCCTTCCTTATGACTCGAAGTCGTACGCAGTATATTGGGCCAGTTCGGCCAAGAAGGATTCCAGGATTTGTTCCAAACCATGGGCTTGGGCATAATTTCATACTGATAAACCTCGCTTGCGCCCTGCCGCCTGGCAGTACCTATGCAGTCCGAACCCGTATCCCCACCGCCAATCACAAGAACAGTCTTTCCTTTCGCGTCGATGCCGTCAGTAATCTCCCCACTCACCCTGCGATTGGATTGACCAAGAAAGTCCATGGCAAAATGGATATTCCCGAGTTTCCTGCCGGGAACCGGAAGATCGCGTGGCTGGCCGGCACCCATCGTAAAAAGAATCGCGTCATTCTTGCTCCGAAGATAGCGAAGAGAGATATCCTCGCCGATATGCACGCCGGTTTCAAAAATAACACCCTCTGCAAGCAGCTGCTCTAGGCGCCTATCAATCACCCTCTTGTCCAACTTGAAATCCGGAATCCCATAACGCAGAAGTCCGCCGATTTTCCGATTCTTTTCAAATAAGGTTACTCTGTGTCCAAACCTCCTCAATTGCTGCGACGCGGCAAGGCCCGCGGGCCCCGAACCAATCACCGCAACAGTTTTTCCGGATTCGATCTTGGGCGGTTTCGGGACTACCCAGCCTTCATCAAATGCCTTTTCGATTATGGCCCGCTCATTTTGCTTAATGGTGACCGGCGCATCATTGATCGACAGGGTACACGATGTTTCACAGGGCGCCGGACAAATACGACCGGTAAACTCGGGGAAATTATTAGTTATTTCCAGGCGTTCGAATGCCTCCCTCCACTGACCTCGCCATATCGCATCGTTCCACTCGGGAATCAGGTTTACGATCGGACAGCCGATGCTATGACAAAACGGCGTGCCGCATTCCATGCACCTGCCACCCTGTTCTACCAGTTCCTCGACAGTCTTATCGATGGTTACCTCGTCATAGTCAGCCAGTCTTATATCGACATCACGGTAGTTAAGCTCGCTTCTACCCGTTTCCAGGAAACCGTTGGTTTTTCCCATCAGATGAAAACCTCCTCGGTAATCGTTACGTTTTCCGTATTCTGAGTTTCCTGCTCGCGCAGAAGCTCTAGAGCTCTTCGGTATTCCAGAGGCATAACCTTGACAAAACTTGGAAGACTTTCATCCCAAGAGGCAAGTATTCTTGTTCCCACCAAGCTGTCCGTGTAAGCTACATGCCTCTCTATGAGTGTGCGCAGCCTATCGATATCCTCACTTGCAACCACGGGTTCCACATCCACCATCTCAAGATTGCATCTGGTATCAAAGAGATGATTCTCATCGTAAACATAGGCGATTCCACCAGACATACCGGCAGCGAAATTTACGCCGGTAGGTCCAAGAACAACCACAACTCCGCCGGTCATATACTCGCAACCGTGGTTGCCAAGACCCTCAACAACCGCCGTTGCCCCAGAGTTCCGAACGCAAAACCGCTCGCCGGCAGTTCCGTTGATAAACGCCTCGCCGTCGGTGGCTCCGAAAAGACACACGTTCCCCGTGATAACATTTCTAAATCCTGAAAAGGTAGAGCCATGCGATGGCATAAGTACCAACCTGCCCCCGGAGAGACCCTTCCCAAAATAATCGTTGGATTCGCCGATCAGATGAAAACTAATTCCCCTGGTTAGAAATGCGCCGAAGCTCTGTCCGGCAGAGCCCTCAAATCTTATCCGGATGGTGTCGTCCGGAAGCCCATGAGATCCATATTTTTTCGTAACCTTATAGCTAAGCGTGGCTCCAACAGTTCGATTGGAATTGCGTATCCTCCTCGTTATTCTGACTTTCGTCCGGTTGTCAATGGCGGATCGGCACGCCTCCACCAACTCGGAACTCAGGGAGAGACTCATGTCCAATTCCTGATTCATGGTGCAGCGAAGAGGTTCGCCATCCACTTGCTCCGGCGGCATAAGTACCTTCGAAAAATCCAAACCTCTTGAGCGATAGAATTCCACGGCATCATCAACCATCAGCATGTCAACCCGGCCAACCATATCCTCAAGTCTTCGAAATCCCAGCTCGGCCATGATGCTCCGAAGTTCTTCGGCCAAAAAAAGCATGAAATTTGCCAGATGCTCCGCCTTCCCCTGAAACTTATTCCTCAGCACTGGATTCTGAGTGGTGATTCCCACAGGGCAGGCATTTGTGTGGCAGGCCCTCATCATCACGCAGCCCAGCGAAACAAGGGTGGCCGTTCCAAAGCCATATTCCTCCGCGCCAAGCAAGGTTGCTATGGCGATATCCCGTCCGGTTTTCAGTTGACCGTCGGTTTGCACTCTTATGCGGCTTCGAAGCTTGTTCATTACAAGAACCTGCTGGGTTTCGGCCAGGCCGATTTCCCACCAGGTGCCGGCATACTTTATCGAGCTAAGCGGGGAGGCACCAGTTCCCCCATCACAACCCGAGATAAGAACCATATCGGCCTTCCCCTTAGCTACGCCCGCCGCGATGGTACCCACACCCACCTCGGAAACGAGCTTAACGGAAACCCGAGCGTCGGGATTCGCATTCTTTAAATCGAATATCAATTGGGAAAGATCCTCGATGGAATAAATATCATGATGCGGCGGCGGGCTAATCAGCATAACTCCCGGGGTTGTAATTCTAACCTTGGCGATTTCCCGGTTTACCTTGTGTCCGGGAAGCTGGCCGCCCTCCCCCGGTTTTGCACCCTGGGCCATTTTTATTTGCAGTTCCCTGCAGTTGGCAAGATATGCGGCATTCACCCCGAATCTCCCCGAGGCCACTTGCTTCGTATGGCTCATTCGATCCATGCCGTCAAGGTCTGCAATGTACCTCCGTTCATCTTCCCCGCCCTCTCCTGAATTGCTCCGAGCGCCCAGAAGATTCATAGCCATTGCAATCGTTTCATGAGTCTCTTGACTTATCGATCCATACGACATGGCTCCCGTGGTAAACCTCTTTACTATCGATTCAGCGGATTCAACCTCGCTCAGACTTATCCGTGTTCCCTTATTGAACTTAAAGAGTCCTCGGAGCGTGTTAAGTCCACGCGCCTTGGAATTTACAATTTCGGAGTATCTTTTGAATGCGTCGAAATCACTGTTGCGAACAGCCTCATGCAGGGTTACAACCGCTTCTGCATCAAAGAGATGACGATCGGCATTCATCCTTGTGGAATACCTGCCCCCGGCAGGCAGGTAAGAATTGTAAACATTGTCCAGCGCCCAAGATTGGCTATGTCTTAGTTGGGTATCTCGTTCTATATCCAGCAGCGAAAGCCCTCCTATGCGGCTGTAAGTTCCCGTGAAATACTTCTTTATAAGTTCCTCAGAAAGACCAACAGCCTCAAAATTCTGTGCACCCCTGTAGCTTCGCAGTGTGGAAATTCCCATTTTCGACATCACTTTGAGCAAACCCTTCTTAATCGCGGTAATATAATTTTCCATCGCATGCTGCAATGAAAGATTTTTGGGTAGATAGCCCATATCGCGAATTTCGCTTAGCGATTCAAACACTAGGTAGGGGTTAATCCCACTGCAACCATAACCAATGAGAGTTGCGAAGTGGTGTACCTCCCGAACTTCGCCGGATTCCAGTAGAAGTCCCGCCAGGTGTCGCTTGCCCTCGCGGATCAGGTAGTGATGAACCGCGGAAACGGCCAGCAAGGCGGGTATAGCCATATTCTTCTCGTCCAAATCCCGATCGGACAGTATAACAAGCGAAGCTCCTCTATCAACTTCTTTCTCTACGGATGTGCAGAGCCTGGCAAGCGCCTCCTCCATTCGTCCGGCGCTTCCCTTAGATGGGAAAAGTAGGCTAACGGTCCGGACCATGAATTTTTCAAGCTCAGCCTCTCTGAGGTATTTGATGTCATCGTTTGTAAGCACTGGATGGGCCAATTTGAGCTGCCTGCAATGCTGAGGAGTTTCGGCCAGCAGATTGCTCTCTCGTCCAATGAAGCTCATCAGCGACATAACAAGATTCTCTCTGTAGGGATCGATTGGCGGATTGGTTACCTGGGCAAAGAGTTGGCGAAAGAAATCGTAGAGCAATACGGGTGTTTGAGACAGCACCGGAGGAGGACTGTCGTTACCCATCGATCCTACGGGTTCCTGTCCGTTAGTGGCCATCGGTACAATTATTTTCTGGATATCCTCATAGGAATAACCAAAGGCTCTCAACGTATGCCGTAGGCTTTCAGGATTGTATTTCGTATCTCTGGGAGACTGCAGCAAGCCGGCTAGTTCGATTTTTTCCTCGCTCAGCCACCGACGATATGGTCTTCTACGGCTGATACGGCTCTTCACCTCGTTATCATGAACTATCCGGCCGGCAGCGGTGTCTACAACAAAAATTCTGCCCGGGGCTAGGCGACCCTTTTCCAAAACATTTGCAGGTTCCACCTCGATAACCCCGGTTTCAGAGGCCATGATTACCATGCCGTCCTTGGTTACCGTGTAACGGCCGGGCCTTAGGCCATTGCGATCCAGGGTGGCACCGATACGAGTCCCATCGGTAAAGGCTATTGCCGCGGGTCCATCCCACGGCTCCATTATAGACGCGTGATACTCATAAAACGCTCGTTTATCCTCGGATATGTGGTATTTGCTTCCAAAGGCCTCGGGAATCATCATCATCATGGAATGCTCCATTGACCTGCCTGACTGGCTAAGAAGCTCGAATACATTATCGAATATCTCTGAGTCGCTGGCCTCCGAATTTGCAATTGGAAACAATTCCCGCAGCTCGCTGCCGAAGAGCTCCGACGATAGACTGGTTTCCCTAGCGTGCATTGTGTTCAAGTTTCTTCTCAGAGTGTTGATTTCGCCATTATGAGCAATGTACCTAAACGGTTGTGCCAGGGGCCAGGATGGGAAGGTATTTGTACTATACCGTTGATGTACCATGGCCAAGGCGCTCACAACATCCTTATTTTGAAGATCGAGATAGAAAGTTAGAAATTGCGATCCTACAAACATCCCCTTATATACTATTGTTCGCGAGGACAGGGAGCAGAGATAGTACTGCTCGGTTTCATAGCCCATGTCTAATCCGGTATTCGTGAGGCATTTTCTTAATACGTAAAGAGAACGTTCGAGAGGATCACCCAGTAGATAGTTCTTCTTCACGAAAAACTGATTTATGTACGGCATCGCCTTCCGTGAAAGCTCGCCAAGGCAGCTGGAATTCGTGGGAACCCTTCTCCAACCCAGAAACTCCCACCCCTTATCGAGGCATACCGTTTCGGTGGCTTCGATAGCCTTATGGCGCTTCTTCTCATCTTGGGGAAGGAAAATTATCCCAACGCCATATTCTCCCTCCGCCGGTAGCTCGAAGTCGGTAGACTCTTGTAGAAATACATGGGGTATCTGGAGTAACATTCCGGCCCCATCTCCGGTCTTCAAATCAGCACTCACAGCTCCACGGTGGCTCAAATTGCAGAGTATCTGCACTCCCTTCTCTACGATATCATGATTTTTCTGACCGTTTATCCGAACAATAAACCCAACTCCACAGGCATCGTGCTCCTGTGTGGGGCAATAGAGGCCGCGATTTCTTATCAATTGCCAATCTCCTCAGTACTTATTTTGGCGGCGGTATCGCAAGCTGCCGCAATTTGCGGCAAGCAATTGCCATAAATATTAAAGAGAGACAGAATGAGTGTCAAGAAAATTCGCGATGCAGCATTGTTCTGCTTAGCCGATCGATAATGCAAAAATCTATCGAGTCGATTGAATAGGCAAGAAACTGTTCTTGAATCCAACCCTAGAGTTCTACCCTAGCATCATGCCCTCATTTTGTTCACTGCCGCGGCGATGAAATCTCGAAAGAGATGGCCAGTTTGCAGGGGGGTGGAACTGAATTCCGGATGGAATTGGATGCCGACTGCCCATGGATGATCGGGCCATTCCGCGGATTCAATCAACTGTCCATCAGGTGTGAAGGCGGAAAAAATCAGTCCCGATTCCTCGAGCACCGTTCTGTACTTATTATTCACCTCGTAGCGATGACGATGGCGCTCAAAAATGCTCTTACTACCGTACGCGGTGTGTATCCGGCTTCCTTCAATTATCACCGATTCGCTTCTACCCAAGCGCATAGTTCCGCCGTACTGCGTAACATCCACCTGGTCTTCCAGTAGCACAATCACATTATGGCGGCCATTCGGTTCGAACTCCCCGCTGTTGGCATCTTTCAAACCGGCCACGTTGCGGGCCCATTCGATTACCTGAACCTGCATTCCCAGGCATATGCCCAAAAAGGGAATCCGCTGCTCTCTCGCCAAGCGAACGCTATCTATCATGCCGGATATGCCTCTCTGGCCAAATCCTCCAGGTATAATAAGGCCATTTACTCCGGCTAGTGCATTTTCCGTTTCCTCCGGCGAGGTCAGATTTTCCGAATCGACCTTTCTCAATTTAATCCTAACGGCATTGGATATGGCTCCATGAACAAGCGACTCATCAACTGATTTGTAGGAGTCTTCCAAATCGATGTACTTGCCAACCATGGCAATTTCCACGGTTTCCTTGGCATTCCTCCAGGTATGGGAAATTTTCTGCCAGTCGGCAAAGGTATCCTCACTACAATCCAATGAGAGACGTTCACACACTATTCTATCCAGTCCTTGAGCCCTATATATAATTGGAATATCGTAAATCATCGTGCTTACATCGTGGGCAGAAAGCACACATTCGTAATCGACATTGGTGAAGCTGGCAATTTTTCGTTTCATGTCATCGCACATCTCAGTTGAAATACGGCAGAGAAGAATGTCGGGTTGAATACCTATTTCCCTCAGGGCCTTAACCGAATGCTGGCTTGGTTTGGTTTTAAGCTCGCCGCTGGATACGGTTGGAATTAGCGATAGATGCACACTGAGCGCATTGCCCCGTGAGCCTTCGTGAATGATCTGTCTGGCTGCTTCCAAAAATGGTATTGATTCTATGTCTCCAACCGTACCTCCGATTTCCACAATGGTAACATCAGTATTCTCTCTTTCGCCAAGCACATATATTCTTCGTTTGATTTCATCGGTGATATGGGGAACTACCTGAACGCATTTCCCGAGATAGTCTCCCTCCCTCTCCTTCCGAATCACCTCCTGATATATTTGCCCGGTAGTTATTGAATTTGCGGCACCGAGGGGAGATTTGGTAAATCTAGCGTAATTGCCCAAATCAAGATCCGTTTCAGCGCCATCGTCGGTTACAAACACTTCGCCGTGTTGAAAGGGGCTCATGGTTCCCGCATCAACGTTGAGATAAGGATCTACCTTCACCATGCAAATAGACAGGCCGCGACTCTCAAGTAAACTCCCAAGGGAAGATGCCGCCACTCCCTTTCCCAGGCTGGAGCATACGCCACCAGTAACAAATATGTACTTTCTCATGAAATTTCATTATTCATGCCTCCCATGTTCAAGGTCAACGATGCATGGCTGGAGTAATTATTTTTTCAATTGCGATAGACGCTTTGTCAGTTCCTCGTAGTGAAACAACTTTGAATAATCGATTAATCCGGACAGCGCACTTGATTTTATCGGAATCCCATTCTCCCCAAGGGGAGCGGTGGCGTTGAGTCCACCGGCAATCACCAATCCGACTCGCCTGTCGCCCACCGGAATTCCAAGCAGGGATTGGCTCGGATAACCGAGTTCCAAGAATCCCCCAAGTCCGCGGTTTTTAAGCAACGTATCTATTTCGATTGTTTTTTCACGGGCAGCCGCGGGAATCTCCCTAAAACTGACTCCTATTTGTCCATTTCCGTTAACAGAGGCAGAGATTGTGCTTGTCATCCCACTGGATATATAGATTTCGAGGGGATCTAGGCTGGTGCCATCATAGTGGATTATAGCGGTGAAACGCTTGAGGGCGTCGTTACTAATCTCAAGCAGACCGCCAAATACACTCTTAATCGGTATCCCCGCCTTTATTAGAGCGCCATTGAAGGTTATCGCACATACAGTTCCGATACCGAATTTGCCCCGCGTTACGACACAGTCGCCAATTCTCTCACCCTCATCGAAGAGACACAGCAAGGTGCCATGAGTTAGGCCGGATGAAAACGCCGGCGAGACAAGGTTCGGAACCGCGTCTCTGTAGGATTTATCGATAGTCGAGAAGTTAATCAGCACAGTACCCCGAGCGTCTGAAGGATCGAAACTCATTTTGTAGGTCATCTCATCTATTTTTGAGGAAAGATAGCCAACTTGGTAGTATACCTGCGCCTTGGTGAGTTCCTCGTGACCCTTTGTTGTTAGAAATCGCCCCTTTTTCTCCTTGTATTTGGTTAGACCGAGATTGTCTAACGCCTTTAGGTGAAATCGGACTGTTCTTTCGCTAACTTCAATTCCCTTGGATAGGAGTTGCTCGTGGATCCTTCCGCTGGATGAAGGAAGTTCGGACTCTCTTAGGATTTTCATTATCAGCAATCTTTTGTGCTTCACCTCGTCGTTCATCTTCGCAAAGACTAATCTACCACTTAGTGCGTTGTCAATTTTCGCTACTGGATGCAGGCCACAGATCCGAATATAAATTGCCGGAGTAAATAGGGATTACTCCTGCCACCATGTTACTCGACAAAGAGACGTCAAATTTTGGTTGGCTACATCGCGTCACTTGCATTTACAATCTATCCTGATAACTGACCGGCATGAACGAATTCACAACACAGTATGGAAAAAAGAGCACGCAAACTTCTCGCTTTGTGGCTACTTTGCTTTGCGATCGGCTCCCTCGTCACTTTGTACTAGGCCCCTCCCCCCAAGCGGCTCATCCAGGGCCTTCAGGTATCAGCTTGCAGAAGGCAAGCTCCCAGCCATATCTCCCTGCCCCATAAGCCAAGCCGCAAACCTTAACTCCGCGGGCCCATCAAAACCCCA